>QWCN01001395.1_pt1 | contig 37294 bp, 60 predicted proteins | sample 1972711 | NCBI WGS metagenome assembly QWCN01 (sample SAMN09866707, study PRJNA288562) | Human gut metagenome isolate term1_stool, whole genome shotgun sequencing... | isolation source: gut | host: Homo sapiens | place: USA: California
ACTTCAAGAAGTCAACCTCGTATCCGGGTGTAGCGCAGTTGGTAGCGCACTTGACTGGGGGTCAAGGGGTCGTGAGTTCAAGTCTCGCCACTCGGACCAAGAAAGCCTGTAACCGTAACGGTTACAGGCTTTTCTTATTTTTTGAAAAGTGGCGGGAAAACGAGAAAAAATGAAGCCTATTACAACTCTATTACAACTCGTTTTTCTTCCCCGCCTTGACGATGCCGTGGTAGTAGGCCGCCAGCTTCGCCTTGGGGCCGGGGCCGTCCTTGTCAAAAAGGAACGCCTGGGCCAACTCCGCGAAGAACTCCGCCGTGCTGACGCCATAATGGATGGCCACGCTGCCGTAGTCGGAGTACATCATGTTCATGGTGATCCACCAGCACCACGGGGAAATATGGTCCCACGAAAGGCCCATGCTTTCCGCCAGCGCCGTGGTCTGCTCCATAGGCCAGTGCGGGCCGGTGGTGCCGTCCTCGTTGACCATATGAGCTGCCCACGCCTCCGCGTCGGCCTTTGTCATCTCCCGGCCTGTGCAGATCGCTTCCTCGGCACCCTTGAGCATGTTGAGGCATTCCACCATCGCCATGATCCCCTGCGCCGCGTTAGGGGTGGCAGGGTTCCGCATATACTCCCGGATGCTGTATTCCAGCTTGGGAATATACGCCTTGATTTGCTCATGCAGATTCTCCATGGTTGTCCTCCTCTCCGGCCGTCGGGGCCTTCATGGCCTCCTTGACCTTATCAATGGCAGCGTTGCCGATCTGGTTGCCAATGCTGCGGCCGGTAGGTGTGGCAGCCATGACGCCCAGCAGCATCCCAATTAACAGCTGCACCATGCCGCGCCTCCGTCAGATCCGCTGAACCCGCAGGGCCACGTTGTCAACGGTGGCCTCCACGCCGGTCAGCACCAAAGTCAGAGCCGCGCCGGCAGCGCAGCAGGGCTGACGCACCAGCGCCGTGAGATCCAGGTTGACCGTGCCGTCGGCCGCGCCGGTCTCGGTGGCGGTGGCGCCGGGGACTGCCACGCCGTCCTTGTAGAGTGTGGCGGTGACGGCTCCGGCCGCCGTGAGGGTAGCGGTGATGGAGGCGTCCACGTCATAGTAGCCGACGCCGGAGAGGTTGACCGCGTTGCCGTTGAGGGCAATGTCGCAGCCGTACCGCCGGATCAGGCCGCCCAGAGGGATGACGCCGCCAACAGCCACCGCCGTGGGGGTCTGCATAGCAGCGTATAAAGCAGACTTACAACTCATAATTTTTCTCCTTTCAAAATTGAAGGGCGGGGCACCGGCCCCGCCCATTACCCGGCCGAAGGGGCCTGAACTGTTTCCGATGTGGAAAAAGTTGCTCAGATGTTGCCGCTGCCGTTGCAGCCGCAGGATGCGGGAATAATCTGGCCGCCGCAGGTGGACGCAACGCCGTACAGGTTCGGCTTGGTCAGCATCCGGCCCTCGATGGCATCCAGACGGCGGTTGAAGCCACAGCAGCAGTCGGAGATCTTCGCCGCCAGCGCGTCGGTCTGCTCCTTGGTGAAAATGCCGTTCTTGAGGTTCTGGTTCTCCATCTTGAGATCAAAGATGGTCTCCTGGAGGCGCTGCTCATAGATCCGGCTGGCCTGAGAGGTAATGGCCTCCGTGCTGGCGTTGATGGCCATACGGGTGTCATTGCTCTGCTGCTCGATGAGGTACTGGGTCCGGGCCGTGTCGGCGATCTCCTGTCTCTCGATCTCGCAGTTGCTCACCCGGTTACAGCCCTCCTGCGGGGGATAGGGATTGTTGCCGCGATTCCAGCCCCAGCCGCCGCCGAAATTCCCGCCGAAAATGGCGAAAATCACGATGATGACAAAGAGGACTGCAATCCAGCTCATACCAGTGCTACGATCTTCCATGTGTTTGTGCTCCTTTCGTGTTTTTATTCCAACCGGCTATTTCAGCCGGGGGAATTTGGTGGAACCGCCCGCTTTCCCCTTCTGAGGGGCCTGTGAGCCGTTCTGTGCGCCGCCAAGGATCTTGTTAGCATCGGAGCGCAAAGCCTCCGGTGTAGTCCCCAGAAGGCCGCACAGGGCCTTTGCCTGCATGGTCTTCCCGTAGCGGGCATACAGGCTGTTGGCGATATTGGGGTCAATGCCCAGCCGCCTGGCGGTTCTTTGAACGCCTTCCAGCGTGTCAGCCGTCCCGCTGATCGCCTGCTCCGCCTTCTGCACCGCGTTTTGCAGGTCGGCGCTGGGGAACATCTTCGACGCGGCCGCTATGATCTGTTTGAGATCCATTCTCCTTCAGCTCCTTTACCTGGGCCGATAGGCCCTTGATGATCTCGGCCATGTCGCTCATGGCCGACTGCATCTCACCCATCAGCTCCTCCTGCGTCTTGGGCGGGGTGATAATGCCCAACTCCACCAGCTTGTCATAGTACTGCTGAGTGGTGCCCTCCAGCTCCGTGTAGGCCGCTGAGGTCTTGCCGATGAGCTGCTGACGGTTGCCAAAATAGTCCACCTGCCAGATGTCCGCGCCGTCGATAGCGCACATCAGGCAGCTGGAGCCCGTGTATCCTGCGATTGCAAATTGCTGATCCATAGCGCACCTCCTTTTTCCTACCCTCATGATACAAAAAATCCGGGCAGCCAAACTGCCCGGAAACTGCCTGTATTCTGCCCTCAAACTACCCAAAGAAAAGCCGTGTCCGAATCGGACACGGCTTTTCTCATCCCTGCATATCATCCGCGATCTTGGCGTAAGCACGCCGCCGGATCTTGGCAAGGCCGTCCACGCTGACGTGGAGCAGCGCCGCCGCCTGTAGGCAGCTCTGGCCGTGGACGTCCACCGCCAGCACCGCCGTCTCCTCGTCAGGCGGCAGACCTACCAATCGGACGGCCTGCGCCGCCCGGGCCGGGGCCATGGATGACAACAGCGCCCGGATCTCTCGGTTTGTTTTCTCCATGGGTTCTCCAGACTTGCAGAGCGCGTTTCCGCGTGGATGTTGCCATCTTCTGGCCCTCCTTTCGGTTTTATCCTTTCCAGTCAGCCTTGGTCTCTCTCACGTCGATATGACAAAAGCTGCCATAAATCCCCACGCCGCCCCAGTCCGGCATGATCTTCCGGGCGTAGGCCGCTACATCGACGGGCTTCTGCCCCCGCACGGTGATGTCCGCCGCCGTGCCGTAGCAGTGCTGGCTGTCCGTCACGCCGTCCACCTTGGTGTTGTACTGGGGCGTCCGGTAGGCACTGTGAATCACCACCGGAACGCCGAAGTGACTGCGAATGCTTTGCAGCACCATCACCAGCCTGGGCGCCACCAGCACGGCGTCAGAGCGGTCGCGGCAGGCAAACTCGCTGACTTCGAAATTGCCGGACAGCTTCTTGCTGCCGTCCTTCGCCTTAGAATAAGCGTTGATCTCAACCATGGTTATCCCCCCAGATCTGATACAGCGCCCGGACCATGTCGGCTCGGGTCACCGTGTCACCGGCGTTGGCGTCCGTCAGCAGGCCGTGAGCCTTGCCCCATACGAGGGCTTGATCTTCCACTTTGGCCGACCGCTCCCAAAACAGCAGCAGCGTGGGCACCTTCCGGCTGCTGATCACCTTCCCGCTGGGGAAAATGCCCTGGGTGGAGCCGCCGCCGTCCAGCATGAGGGCATCCACCACGCCCAGCCCCAGCAGCTTGTTTTGGAGCTGCTCACGGGTCAGGCTGGCCTTGTCGCACCACAGGCATACCTTGCCGTTGGGCATCCAGCCCACCGCCGTCCGGGCGGCAGGCCGGGCCACGTCGGCAGTCAGGCCCCGGTAGAGCTTGGACCCGCCCTTGAGGATCGGGACGCCGGAGAGGAAAGATCCTCCCCGGTCCGTCAGCATCTGCGGTTTGCCGTCACTGCCAATGGACACGCCCCAGTCCTGGTATTTGTCCCGGCTGATGATCTTACCGTCGATCACCGTCCAGCCCACCGGCTGAAACTTGCCGTTGAACAGATAGCCGTTGATGATGTGGGTGCAGCCGGTCTTGGCCTTGATCTGCGCCGGGGTCAGCTTGCCGGTGTTGTGGTAGATCTGCGCACGGGCGCAGTCGAACATATCAACCATTGATTCTCACGGCCTTAGTGGCGTGGCCGTCCTCGTCAAAGGTAATGCGGTAATGGCCTTCGGGGACCCAGACCTCCTCCTCGGTGTTGGCTTTGGCGGGGTCACGCCGCATGTAGTCATGCAGGTGCTTCACGTCCTCCGGCTCCTTCTCCGCAGGGATGAAGCCCTCCCGCATTTCGTCCTTGGTCCAACCAGACACGCCGCCGTCGGGATTCAGGTGGAAGTTGGCACCGGCCTCCTTCAGCTCTGCGTTGATGGTTTCCACGGCCTTGCCGTTCTTCTTGCCCTCGTTGATGATGTTCTCGTAGATCTTTTCCATGGTATGTACCCCTTTCAAATTTTTCGGTTGATTCTTCAACCGGTTTTAACTGTTCTTGTCTTCGTTGACTCTCTGGGTGCCGAAGTAAAAGCCGATGACCACCGTGAAGATGGTCAGGAACTCGCTGCCGCTAATACTCTCCCGCAGGGCCAGCACCGCGAACACCACCGTCAGGGTGATGGTCACGAGGCTTTTCACCGCAAGCAGATTGCCCAGCCGCTTTTTAATGTTTTCCATAGCGTTCTCCTTTCAACGTTCACTGGTATGCTCCAGATCCTGGATCCGGTGGTTGATTACCTTGATTTGTTCCTCGATCACCGGCACCCGCTGGGCGAAGCTGTTGTGCTCCCGCACCTCGCGGGTCAGCTCGTCCAGTTTGGTATCGGTGATCGCCTGCTGTTTGCCGTTGGCGATGAGCACGCCCATCAGCGTCAGCCCCCCTGTGATGAGGGCGCAGATTATCGTCTCCGTCATAACACACTCCTTAAAAGTTGCAGTTTTAAGGCGCCTATATGTTTTTCCAATCAAAAAAGCCGCCTTGTCATCCTTGACAAAGCGGCGTTGGCATGTATATAATAGGGCCAGTAAGGACGGCTCACTTTGGTCGGTGCAGGTCGTTCCCCAACAGATTTATAATCCGTAGAAAAGCCGCTGCCGATTTAGGTGGCGGTTATTTCTTTAGGTCAACGCCTAATTTGATAGCCGCAATCACAAGCATAAGTAACGCAATGGTTTCTGCTGTGCTCATGCGGTCACCCCCTTTACGGGGAAACAACCGTACCGCTCTTACTGGCGAACCCCATCATACACGATCCGCCTTGCTTTGTCAATTTTCTGCGCCGCCCGCTGGGCGGCTCTTTTGTTACTCTGCCTTTGCGGTTCCCCCAAACTCGGCAGGTACCAGCTCCGGCAGACCGCACTCGTTGATTAGGATGTCCGCCACCTGCTGCTTCAGCTTCGCGGGGACCTTTTCAAACTCGGTTTTCCCCAGAATCACTCTCTGCGCAAACAACATTGCCATCATGTCTCTTGCTCCTTTCGATAGTAAAAAATATAGGGTCAGGGCGGCATCCGCCCAGAACTCACGCATACACGATCGCCGCCATCTCGGCGATGCACTCCTCGTAAAACTCCGCCTGATCCGCCTGAGCGCTCACCTGCTCCCGCAGCAGCTTGTTTTCCGCTTCCAGCTTCGCCACCCGCTCCTCCGTGGTGGGCGGCTCCGGCTCCGGGGGAGGCGGGGTATACGCCCCGCCCATGGCCGCGCCCTCATAAGCGGGCAGCGCCCCGATCTCTGCGGCAAAGCCCGCCTCGGCCACGATCATGTTGACGATCACGCCGTCCTCTACAATGCAGTATTCCATAGGCTTCCTCCTTTACGCCGCGGATTTCAGGTGCATCCGGATGGCAACCACGCCGCTGCCGCCCTTGCCGCCGACTTCTTCCGTTGTTCCGCCGCCAGCGCCGCCGCCTTTATTGGCCGCGCCGTCTTTTCCAGTTCCCTGACCGACATAGGGGCGGCCGCTGTCGCCGCCTCCCGGCGCTCCACCCCTGCCTTGCGCCCCACCAATAGGGGCGGAGCCACCGCCACCGCCGTAATCTTCGAATTCGGTAAACGACTTGTATATTTTTTGGGTACCGGCGGTGCCGTTATTTCCTGCAATGCTGGCATTGCTCGTTCCGCCCCTCCGGACGCCGTTGGCACCATTGCCGTTTCCCTGCGCTCCTGTCCCGCCGACAGCGCCGACAGTAGCTCTATTATATGAGCCGCCCTTACCGCCAGCCGGCCCGGAAATGCTTTCGCCCATAAAGCTCGTGATGCCTCCAGCTTTTCCATCCGGCGCATATTGCCATCCGGCCCCCTCGTAAGGGGAATACTCCATGGGGGTCCCGCTTGTCCCTCCAGCGCCAATTACTGCACTATAAGCAATATTGGCAGCAACAGTTTTCATGAGCACTTCCTTAACTCTTCCACCCGCCCCTGCGCCGCCCATTGCTATATCTCCTCTATCCATCGTGGATGGAAATGAGATATTTCCGCCCGCACCGCTTCCCGGTGCGCCCAGCGTAAAATCAATAGTGCTAACATTCCCGGAAAATTTTACGCTTCTGCTGGCTGTGATTTTTAAAAAGTTCCGGGTCGTCAGCTTGATCGTCTTGTTGATGGTCGTGCCCTTCACAACGGTCACGGTTTCGCTGTAATCAACCAGATCCGCATAGCCGGAGACCTTGATGGGCTGCTGACCCTCCCCGATGTAGCCGGCAGCCACGCCGCTGGCGTTAGTGTACACCGCCTGTCCGCTCTCGCTTAAAATGCCCTGTACCAGCACCTCCGGGATAGGCTTGCCGTTGGTGTCCTGCACCGTCAAGGTAATGGCCGCCATGTCGGACATGATGAGCTTCAGCTGTCCGGCGATCCCCGCAAAGGCGTCGTCCACCGTCCGGTCTGCCGCGCTGCCGAACAGGGATACCTCTGTGGAATCCTGCAGCAGCGTGGCCTTGCTCAGCTCCGTGCCGGGGTCGGTGGGGGCATCCTCCAGCGCCAGATACTCATAGCGCAGCAGACTGCCGTCCTCTGCGTAAACGCCATACCGCAGTGCGCCGTTCTCCAGCGCCCGCGTGGGGGTCCGATCTCTCATGCTCTCACTCCTTTGCTCCCGCACACCGTCACGCCGCAGTGGCGCACGGCAGCGGGGATATGGTTTAAAATCAGGTCGACCGCCAGCAGCACCGCCTCGATACTGTTGGCCTCCGTCTGCGTCATCCTCCGCAGCGTTGCCGGGACTTCCGGCGTCCCCTCCGGCAGCCGGAGCACCCCCCGCACCGCCGCCACGTTGTCCCGGTAGCGGGCCAGCAGGGATACTGTCGGCACATCGCTTTCGTACCACGTGTACGGGTCCAGCGTCATAGGTGGCTGTTCCGGTTCAATTTTTTGAAAATTTCCGGTATATGCGAGGATGTTTCGTGTGGTTGTAATTGATGCATTTGTTACAGAATCCAGTGTGAAGAAATCCGATCCATCGGCGCTTCCTTGCAATTCAAATGAAACCGGATCGCGCTCTGGCGAATCGTTCGCCGTGAACCATTGCCAGTTTGTGTATTCTTTTCGATCTAAAATGTTGCTTTTCAAATCAATATTGATTTGAGCGCCAGGTGAAAAGTGTACAGAGCAAAATTTTGTTTCAACACTTCCATCTATTAGTTTTTTAGGGGATTCCGCTTCGCTAGTTTCCTTCATCGTCGATGTCACGAGTGTCTCGGCTGGCCATGGCATAGATTCGCCGGTTTTTGAAATAATTTTAATTTCCGACACCTGAAACACCGTGGTGTTGCCTCTCAAAGCATTCACAATTATGCGGAGATATCGGAAATTTTCTTCCTTGGCGGGCTTCGTCTCCCGTGGGAGCTTCACCCGCTGATACCCCGGCACGTTGCAGCCCGCCCGGTTCAGCCGCGCCACTAAGTCCTCCATGCACGCGTCCACCCGGTTGAGGTCGGTATAGTCGTAGCTGCCCTTGAGCACAGCGGTATTGAACGCCGTCCGCTCCGCCTCCGTCCACTCCGACAGGGGCTTTTCCAGCAGGGCCTTGAGGGTGTCCGAATCGGACCGCGCCCGGTCTGTGATGAGGGTTGTGTAATCAAAACTCATGTCGTCTCCTCCGATTTATCCCATGCGATCAGCACAAAACCGTCTCCGCCGGGTTTTCCCGGATGCCCCGGCCCCGGCTGCTCAGTCACCACGAATTTCCATCCGCGAGGCCGTCCGTCCGGCCAGAATTTCTGCTCCCAGTAGCCGGAACCCGGATCGCCGCCCTTGCCGCCGACCCCGCCGTCACTGGTCCCCGGCAGGGGCTTTGCCACGCCGGTCCGGGCGTAGCTGTCGCCGCTGTTGATATCCGTGTAGCCGTTGGCGTAGCGCTTGCCGTTGGCGGAAGAATACACCCCGAAGGTGCTCTCCTCGCCCTCAGCCCCCGCCGCGCCCTTCCGGGTGGCTGGCGCACCGCCCTTGCCGATGGTCACGGTGAAGGTCTGCCCGGCGTTGATGGTGATGCTGTCGTACCACACCTTTCCGCCAAGGCCGTTCTCGCCGTCCTCGCCGTATCTTGCGGCCACGCCAGACCCGGGTAGCGTGCCGGAGCCGGACACATATCCGTCGGTGCCGTAGCCGCCGCCCTGACCGCCCTGCCCCACGGCCACCCGAAGGTGGGTCACCCCGGCAGGGGCCGTCCACGTCCCGCTCTCCGTCAGCACCACGGAGCGGGAATAGAGATAGGAGCCGTCCGCCTGTAGCAGCTTGCTCTGGCAGCCTTGCAGCACGCCGTTCTGCATCTGGAAGCTCTGCATCATCCGCCGCGCCGTGGTGGCCTGACTCTCATCCAGCCAGATGGTGTCCACGTCCCCGATCTCGCTGGACGGGTCGCCCCGCCCGGTGGTTTCGATGACGTTGCCGCCGTAGCACGAGAGGATCAGCCGCGCCGCCGCCAGCGCCTGCGCCGTGGTGTGAAGGAAGGGGTTCTGGATGGTTACGGTTTTCTCACTGCTGGTGGAGTTGCCGGAGACCACGTACTCGGTGTCGGCTCCGTCCGCCAGCTTGAAAATCAGGCTGGCCAACTGGTCATTGGCCTTCATCACGGGATAGGCCGTCAGGTTGTCCAGCGTGATCTTGTTGCCCTCCCGCCAGAGAGGCTCAGCGGTCAGATCTCCGGTGGAGGCGTCCGCCCGGGGCCATGTGCCCGTTGCCTGACACACCCACCGAAGGATGTCCCCGCACTTTTTCCCCTGAATGTCCGTTGCCGTGCGCACCGTCACCGGCAGAGCCGTGTAGGCCGGGTCAACGTGCCAGCGGTCCTTGAAATTCACGCCCAGCTGGGCCGCCAGTGCCCCGATCCAGCCGCCCAGCGTCGTGGGCAGCGGAGAAGGGGGCAGAAAGGTGCGGTCCGTCAGCAGCCCGATAATATCGACGAGGGACCACTGCATGGTCAGACTGTTGTCGCCGGTTTTCCAGCCGTCCCCGGACTGATAAAACCGGCCCACCTTGCATCGCACCACCGCGCCGGTGTCCGTGCGGACGCCGATAAAGGCGTCAATGCCCTGCCGCTCCTCAATGGATTGAAACAATCCGTTTTTGCTTCGCGGCTCAAAGCGCCGGTCGGCGTTGTCCATAGCGAGGCTCATGCTGCCGTAGGGCAGCGCCAGACAGGAGAAGTCCCCCTGCTGCACCACGGAGAAGCTGGCCAGCATCCGGGGCGCCCAGCGCTCCACGGTTCCGGGGAGGATCTCCACCAGACGCATCCGCCGCCCCGGCAGGCTCCACTTGCTCACCGTGACCTTGATGGCATCCGGCGTCTGCACCGTAAAGCCGGTGACGGCTACCTCCGTGGCCGTGTTGCCGGTGAACCGCTCCGTGTGGAATACCTGCCCCGCCGTGATGATCTCAACCGTGAAATCAGCCGGGACGCCGTCCAGCGGATCCGTGGAGAAAAACACGCTGCACGCCTGAAGCACATCCACATCCGAGAAACTCTGCTGCACCCATACCGGCTCTGCAAAGGTGCCGTCGTCTCCGCTGATGGCCTCCGTGGCCACTGCCATCGGGGCCTCCACCTTGAAGTCGTCCGGGAAGATGTCAAAGGAGCCGTCCAGCAGCCACCGCCCCCGCTCCAGCGTGGCGTAGCGGGCCGGGGTGTCGTAGCTCTTGTCATGCAGCTCCTCGGGCTTGCTCCACGGGGCCAGCCCGCTGGAGGTTACCTCGCCGTAGGCCATGTCCGGGTCGGAGATATCCACCACCGTCAGCAGCTCGATCCGCCGGGGACTGCCCACGATGGCCGCCTGATAGGCGGGAGACGTCTTAATCATGCGGCTCCACCTCCCGGAGGGTGAACGCCAGATTGTGCCACAGTCCCACGCCGCCCTTGGAGAAGGCGAACGTGGGCTGGGTGATGGAATCCAGCAGGAAATAGCTGGAAACCATCTCGTCCCGGTCATCCGGCAGCACGGAGGCGAGGAACGGGCCGCCGCTCCGCAGCACCGCCAGCACCTGCCGCAGTTTCTCATTGCCCATGTAGTCGAAGGAGTAGGACGCCTTCCAGATTTTCCCCCGGGTTTCCACCACCCGGCGGCCGGAGATCATGTCCACCTGCACGGATAGATCCTCCTCCCAGCAGGAAAACCGGTCCTTGCTGCTCTCCGGCAGCAAGATCCCGTTCAAAATCAACTGCTTAGTCATCCAACACCTCCGGATTCGATCTCTGCACCGTGCGCAGATCGTCAATGCTCGCCCGGTAGAATTCCACGCCGTTGATATACAGCGGGATCTCCACCCGGTAGACGCCGCCTCCGGCCAGTGCCAGCCCGTTGACCATCCCAGCCGCCGCATTGTAGACGGTGTCCACCGTCGGCGTGGGGATGGCGTCCTGGATCCCGGAGGAAACGCGCTGCATCTGCCGCTCGAAGCCCTGCCCCAGACCCAGCGCCATATTTTGGCCGATTCCGGCAAACACCCGGGAGGGCGAGTGGATCCCCAGCACGCCCTTGACGCCGTCAACGAGGCCGCCGACAAAGCCGGAGACCTTTTCTCCGATCCAGCTGGCCATAGCCTTAATGCCTTCCCACAGCCCCCGGACGATGTCCTTGCCGACTTCAATGATGTCCGGCAGGGAATCCAGAAAGGCACTGATGATGGCATCCACCAGCGCCAGCGTGCCCCGGAGCAGTTCCGGCAGGTTTTGCGCCAGACCCTTTACCAGCGATACGATCAGCTGGACGCCAAGCTTCAGCACCTCTGGCAGCTTTTCCGTAGCATAGGCCACAAACCTTGTGATCATGTCCGGCCCCTGCTCCCTTACGGTTTCTGCAATGTTTTTCACTACGGACTCAATAACCGGCAGCACGTTTTTCGCCACGTTTCCGGCGCTCTGGATCAGTTCCTCGGTCAGAGCGCCGATATCGGCGTTCTGATCGCCCAAACCCGTGACAAAATTCTGATATGCCGCCTTCATAGAGCTGATAGAGCCCTCCACGGTGGTGGATGCCTCCAGTGCCGTGGTGCCGGTGATCCCCATTTCCGTCTGGACCGTGTGGATGGCGTCCACAATGTCCGCATAGCTCTCAATGCTGTAATTGGTGTAGTTGCCCTGAGCGGCGTTCAGCGCGTTGGCGTCATCGATCAGCCGCTGCATTTCCTCCTTGGTGCCGCCGTAGCCCAGCTTCAGGTTATCCAGCATGGTGTAGTTTTGCTTGGCAAAGCCCTGATAAGCGTTCTGGATGGACTGCATGTCCGTGCCCATCTTGTTGGCGTTGTCGGACATATCCGTGAGCGCCTGATCCGCCTTTTTAGCCGCGGCTTCCGTGTCATTGCCCATGGACTGGAGCAGCGACGCGGAAAAGCTGGTCACCGTTTCCATATAGGCGTTGGCAGAAAGGCCTGCCGTTTTGTAGGCAGTCTCCGCGTTTTTGATCACCGTGTCGGCAGAGCTGCCAAACAGCGTTTCCACGCCGCCCACCAGCTGCTCATACTCACCGTAGCCCTCAATAGCGCCGCTGATGAGAGACTTGATCCCGCTGGCCACTGCCTTGACACCGGAGACGATGGCATTGCCGAGCAGATTTGCTTTCAGCACATCGCCAAAGATGCTTGTTTTCTGTTCGGCGCCGTCCATGGCGTCGCCTACGCCCTCCACGCCGGTCTCCAGCTCGTTGAGCTGCTTTTTCGTGCGGTTTACATCGGTGGTGGCGTTGTTCAAAGCCTGCTGCCACCGCTGTACCTCACTGCTGTTTTCAGAGTAGTTGGCCTTGGCGTAGTCCAGAGCCTTCTGCACCTCGCCCAAGCGCTGCTGCTGGACTTCCAACTGCCGGTTCAGCACGTCGGACTGCGCCGCCAGCTTTTTCTGACTGTCATTGTCAACGTCAAAAGCGGAGGTCACCGCCTTCATCTCCGTACCAAGAGTTTTAAGCTGCTGTCCCATGGTTCGGAGGGATTCTCTAAATTCCTTTTCGCCGTCAATGCCGATTTTCGGGCCAATATCGACCGCCATCGTCTCACCTCACATTTGGGATAATTTCCTCATCTGTCAAAGCGTGCTTGGGGGCAAAACCCTCCCGCTTGATCTGCTCAATGGCGATATAGTCCAGCAGCTCTCCGAACGGCACATCCAGCGCCTCGGTGTAGGACAGGCCGACGGCCATTCCATACCACAAAAACCACTCCGGCGCTAAGGGGCCGCCGGAGTGGTTTCCGCGTTTTTTCCGGGGTCCGCCTCCACGTGAGTCTCTCTGCCGGAGACCACAGCCTCCGTGATTTTTGTCCGGAGCTGGCCAAAATCGTTCAGATCCATCACGTCCAGCAGCTCATCCGCTGTTAACGGAGGCGCGGTTTCCAGCCCGTTTAGTTTGGCATACCGGGCGCCGCCGTCCATCATGGTCGCCAGCAGCCACACCGCCTCATCCAGTGCCTTGAGCGGGTCACCGGCTGAGAGTGCCGTATCAATGTTCTCCACGCCGCCGTAGCGTTCCGTTACTGCCCGGACCACCCGGGCGGAAAAGCACAACAGATGTTCTTTTCCGCCGATCTCAATACTGGCCGTTCTCATGCTGCCACCGTGATCGAGAGGCGATTCTTGATATACGCCTCCGCCTGAGCCTCCGTGGTAAAGGTCGCTTCGCGCTTCCACATGTGGGTGGTCGAATCATCCCGCATGATGGTGGCGGTCAGCTCCGGGGTCTGCCACTCGATGGACTCGCCCTGCGTGGTGGCTGCATCTGCCGGCACGGAGAACATGACCTTGGTCAGGACTACGCCCCGCCACTTAAACACGCCGCCGACCTTCTTCTTGATAATGAAACCCACGCCCAGATACGGGGTCACCTGGGTATCGTCATAGACCAGCTCTTTTACAGAGGTGTCCGTCACGCCATCAATCCCGGTGATGGCCTGCTCCGTCAGGCCCAGAATGGCCTTGCTGACCTCCTGACTCAGATCATCCGTGGAGAGGGTCAGCGTGCCGCCGGCAAAGGTGCGGTCGGTTTCGGCGATGCCGTTGTCCGCATAAAGGTTGTTATCCTCAGTCGTATCGATCTCGATGTTGGCCTCGGTGGCCTTACCCATCACAGCACCCTTGCTGTAGCTCACCGTAGTCCCGGCTGCGTTGTAAACGCTGAAATAGGGCTTGCTTAAGCCAATCGTTGCCATGTGTGCTCCTTTCTCGCGGTCCGATTCGGACACGCGATTACTTCATAATTTTGTTGATCTCGGACTCTGCCCGTTTCTGCATGGCGGCAAGCGCCTGCTTTTTCACCCGGCTCACTGCCTTGCCTACAAAACGGTTTTTGCTCATCCAACTGGTACCGCTTTCAATGGCCCGGGCAACCATCTGATTCGGCTGGCCCTGTGGCCAGCGCTTTGATCGAATGTTGTTATACCCGTCAAAACCGATTTTGACGTTATACATTCCGTCATTGTCTTTCTGCATGGAGGTAATGCCCAGGGTTCCCAGCAGCGCAGCCTTTTGCGTTTTCTTGGGTCCGCGGACTGGATTCTCCTGCGTGCCCCAGCCCTCGTCTGTGGGCACGTTCTGCAATTCTGCCCGGATAGCATCAGCCACAACTTTTGCTCCGTCATGGATAGCAGGGCCGCAGACTTTCTCCACAGCCTCTTTTTCCAGCCGGGTGAGCTTCAGAATGTATTCCTCGCCGCTTTTAAACGTGATGGTTGCCATTAGGTCACCTCCCACACCCACTCGTAGTGGATAAAGCCGGTGTCCGCCTCGTACTGGACGGAGTTCAGCGTCCAGGAAATGCCGTGGGCGCTGAAACTCTCGCCCAGCTGCTCAACCCATGGGTCAAACTCGGATTTGGTAAACAGATCCGTGGTGCCGGTGACGGCGGTCTCTCCGTGGCCGTTGTCTCCGGGAAGATCATGGCTGCCGTCCTCTTGCCACACAAAATAGCGGTCGGATTTGAGCCGGACGGCGTGGCTCACTGCGTCTGTCACCGCTCGGTGGGCGGCGATCACTCGCTCATACCAGGTGGTCATGTGGCACCTCGTATTTCTGCTCGATCCGCAGCAGCGTCAGATCCATGCTTTCCGGGAAAACGTCGGTTGTTGTCTGGATCAGATCGATGCGGTACTGCTTGCCGTCCTCCGTCACAGCCACGTCCTGGCTGCTCACGCCGGGGACCCGTGGAACCCGCAGCACCCGCTCGATCTGAGCCTGATTCTGCCGTCCCTCGTAATACCGCTGGATGCCAAGACGCCGCTCCTCGTATCGCAAAGCGGCCTTAAATGTCAAACCCTCCACAGGCTTGTAGCCCGGCGCCGCCGTATCTGCAACGGCATAGACCTTGACCAGTCCGTCGGAATAGGTCTGAGTGATCTCGCTGTCACGGCGAGGGCGATACGGCGCTTTCCATGGCATACGCGCTCACCCGCCTTTCGCTCTGCATACTCAAAATGAGAGATTGATAGTTGTTTTCAAACACGTCCAGGGCGCTGTCTCTGGCGTAGCGGACGTATTCCATCAGCAGCGTCCGGGCGTCGCCGTCCGCTGTATAGTCTTGCGGGCTTCCGGCCTTCTTGTCCAGGTACCCGATCCCGGAGGCGATGAGCCCGGATACCTTGGTATCCGTGGCCTCATCGCTCCAGGTGATGTTCAGGTAGTTCTCCACATCGGACAGCAGGCCGGGCGGCAGGCTGTTCCGATCCGCCATCAGCTCTTGGTGACGGTGACCGTGTAGGTCTTCTTGGCGGTGCCGTCAGCGGCGGTGACGTTGACCTTCACCGTGTTGCTGCCGGTCTGCCAGGTGGCGGCGCTGCCGTTGTCGATCTTGCGGTTGTTCACCAGTACCTCGATCTCCGCGCCTGCGTCAGAGGGGACGGCGGTCACGGTGTTGGTGGCGTTGGTAGTCTCCGCCGTATAGGTCACGGTGCTGGAGGCGAAAACGGGGGACAGGGCCTGAGAGCCGATAGACAGGGCGCTCAGAGTGGCATCATCAGAGGGCGCGGTTTCCGTCACCTGAGTAACCTTCCAGGTGGCAGGCTTCAGGTCGGAAATATCCAGCAGCAGGAAGGCGTTGTTATCCAGAGGCATACCGTTGGCGTAACCCTTGATAAGGTAGACCCGCTCGTCCTCCAGGAAATGGTAGTGGTCGCTGTACTCAATGCGGCCGTTGGGCGCGGTGCCCGCCATAGCCAGATACCGGTTAGAGAGGCCCATCACTGCCTTGCCCCGGCTCAGCGCGGGGGTCTGGATGACGGTCATGGGGTAGGGCATCACATCATTGCGGTAGGTGCCGTCAGGGGCCATCAGCGTAGTGGCGGGCATTACCTTCTGGTAATAGTCCTGGGGGTTTACCAGCAGCAGAATGTTTTCCACACGGCGGGCCTTGCCGTTGGGGTCTGCCGCCAGCAGGGAGATCAGGTTGCCCACGGTGGCGGGGCTGAGATCCCGCACCTTTACGGAGGCCTTTTCGGGATAGGCGTTGCCGGAACGCACCACATTGTCGCCAACCTGACGGGTCATGCCGATGGGCTTCTTGTCACCGTCGCCGGTCACGATGCCCGCCTCCATGCCGTTGGCGAATGCCTCGTACAGCACCTCGCGCACATAGCGGTCCAGCCACTCGGGGCCAAGATCCAGCATGGCCTTGCACACCGGTAGGAATGCGGAGAGCTTCAGCAGCTGGGCGGGGATCTTCTTAAAGCCGGAGGTCAGTTCCTTGACGATGTCGTCGCAGAGATCGCCCCACGCCGCCTCCTCATGGCCGTTGGTGTTCACCATGATCTCCACGGCGCCGCCGGTGGCCCGGAAGTTGATGCGGCTCAGCAGAGGGTGATTGGTCTGGAGATCCTCAAAAACGGAGTCGATCACCGTCTTGGGCAGCACGGCGTCCATGCCGGTCACAGCCTGCCGGGGGTCGATGGCCTTCATGGCCTCGCCCAGCTTCTGGTAGTAGGCGTGCTCCTCGCCGGTAAGCTGGTGGACGCCCCGGGCCGTCAGGATGCGGCTGTCCATTTCCTGGCGAAGGTCGGCAAGCTGCTGCTCATACTCCTGCTTTACGTCCAGGCCCACACGCTGGAGCATTTCGTCAAAGGCCGCCTGAAAGCCGGCAGGGTCATTGTCGGCAACGGCCTTCTGGATGAGGGTGCGGAGCTCCTCGCGGCTCCGGATGTCATTGTTCTGCATAGTGTTCTCCTTTCATTTTTAGCCAAACAGGCTCATAATACGGTTTTTCTGCTGGGGTTCGGGCTGAGGCTCCGGGCCTTTCGGATCAGGGGGGCAAGGCGGTTTAGGACCAGCGTCCGCCGCCAACTGCCGAAGCTGAGCGGCAAGGCTTTTCTGCACGGTGATCCGCTGCTCCAAGGTCAGGTTGGCCTTTTGCAGCAGAGCCGCAGCCTGGGTCATGTCCGCGTCCTTTTCCGCGTAGCGGTCGGCCAATCCCAGCTCCATGCACTGCTCCGCCGTCAGCCAGGTCTCCGCATCATACATTTCCTTCAGGGTATCCGGGTCCAGCTTGTCCCCGGCCTTTTGGAGATAGGCTTCCATTCCCGCCTGATTGATGGTGTCCAGATTATCTGCGGCCTTTCGCAGCTCAGCTGCGTTTCCGTAAATACCCATGCTCATGTTGTGGATCATCATGAGGGCGTTGCGCGGCATCACCACCGTGTCGCCGGCCATTGCGATGACCGAGGCGATGGAACAGGCAAAGCCGTCCACATACACCGTCTTGTGGGCGCTGTGCCGCTTGAGCTGGTTGTAGATGGCCGTGCCCTCAAATACACTGCCGCCGTAGCTGTTGATGTACACGGCGATCTCCGTCGCCTCCGGATGCTCCGCCAGAGCGTCCCGGAAGGCGTTGGCGCTGGTCTCGCTTTGGATCGTCTCGTCGGTCCACCAGTCGTAGCTGTCACCCTCCACGTCTCCGTAGATGTAAAGCTCCAGCGTCTTGGCGTCCTCCGCCCGCTGCTTCAGCGCCCACATCCTCCGTTCCTTCTGCTTGGGATCATTCATTCCCGCTGTCTCCTTTCTCTGCGTTCATCTGCTGCGCGGCTTCTTGGATCCGCGCGATGTTCAGTGTCAAAAAGTGCTCGTCGGCCCACGGCTCGTTGATGGTGGCCTGGTTGGCCGCTCGCAGCACATCGTTGACCGAGAAGGCGCCGCTGCCCACCAGCTTTTCCACGTTGGCAGCGTTGGCAAACATGTCAAAGTGGAGGATCGCGGAGGAATCCACCCGGACAAAGTTGCCCTGCTTCCAACCGTCAAAGCCGTACCGCTTCCGGGTGATCTCCTCCTGGAGCTGGTCGCAGATAGGGTCAATACACTGGGTCAGAAAGCGGCTGTTGGCGTCCGCTGTGCCCTGAACGGTGCCGTTTACCAGTACAGCGGGGATCAGAAATCCCCGGGCGGTAAAATCGAAAATGTCCTCGATCAGGTTCCGCACGTCCCGGCTGTCGCCCACCTTGCCATCGCCAGATTTATTGACCTGCTGGTAGTCATAGCCGTCAAACTCCGGGAGCACCGCTGCGCCGCTGTCAAAAAACGGTTTGATCTGCTGCTCGATGATCTTGGCAAAATTTTGCTCAAAATCCTGCGTGCCGGATGCGATCTGATTTACGTGGACCTTCCAGTGCTGCCCACGCTCCCACTGATAGCGGCTCATAGCCGCTGCCACCAGCCGCATGTAGGACTGGCACAGGCCGTCCACCACCGGGCGAATGGCATTGTGGTGGAGCTTTAAGTGCAAAACCTCGTTTTCCCGGAAGGTCTTTTCATAGGCGGTGTCGCCCACCGTCACGTTGATGTATTCATTCATCCGCATCGGCCAGAAGGTGCTCTGCTGCCAGCTGTCCGCCACCATCACCGCGTCCATGCCGTCCCGCCGCTTACTGGAGATCACCAGCGCTTCATTGTCCAAAAACAGCTTGGCGATCAGCTTATGCCAAAAGGCGGAGCTGTTCTGGTTCACGTTGGGCTCCACGTTCCACAGGTAATACTCCTGCTCCTGGATCTCCTCCCGTCCCCGGAAAGTCTTTACCTCGCAGCGGCCCACGGCGTTGGCCACCATGTTCACACAGGTCCAGAAGGAAAGCTGCCGCGCCTGAAAGTCTTCAGCCGCTGCCAATAGCTCCTGACAGGAGACCTCCGCTGTGGCGGTTCGCCCGCCCTTTCCCGCCAGCCATTCAAAAAATCTCAATCCCATAGTTCAGCCTTTCTCCGGTCCGATTCGGACCGCTATAGTCTGATGGCTCCCATTAGCGGGGCCGCCAGCGGAGCGCCGGTGCCCAGCAATGGTTCAATCGTCATACTGGCCACCAGTGCCATAAAGGGGTCTGTCTTACGGCTTTTCGCTTCAATTTTGGCGTAAATAAAGTTTCCGGTATCGACCCCCTGCTTCCGTGAACTGCGGACCCGCTTGGTGTTGTTTACGCCCCAGCGAAGGTGCGGTTGATCGCCCCAGTAAAACAGCTCCCGGTCAAAGCATTCCTGAATCACTGGCTCCACCTGCATGATGTCCGATGGCCGCACCAGCTTCACCCGGTTCTTGTCCGCCGCGTCAAAGCCGATAGCCCGCATACTTTCGGAAACCAGCGTCCACCGGTAGTGGTCCATCGCCAGCGCCTTGATGTTGTAGCATTTGGCAGCGTCCTGGATGTATGCCGCGATCAGATCAGGGCCGATGCTTACATCGTCCACCGCCGTCAGGTGTCCTTCCTTTGCCCACATCTGCCACGGAGCCTTGATCCGCGGCAGGGTTTTGGATTGCAGGCAAACCCATGCGTGGTTAATGTCAAACCGGTCTGCGCCTCGCCGGAAATGGAGGTTGACTGCCGCCCAGTCGCTCAGCTCCGCATAGTCCAGCCCTACCGTGCAGGTCCAGCCACGCAGATCAGGCTGTGGCTTATTGGTCTTGAGGATCTTTTCATAGTCCGTCACGCTGATCTCCTGAAATCCAGCCCGCAAGCCCATTCGCTTTGTCAGAAAATCGCCGTTTTGCTCCGGGTGCTCCACCCAGTCACGGTATTCGTCCGCCGTCTCCTGAAACAGATCCGGCAGATAAAACAGGGACGGGTTTGCCATGTACCAGTTTTCCGGGTCATGTACCTGCTCCCGGGTCTCCAAACAGCAGATGAAGGGAAGAAAGCCGTTGTCCGGCTCGTTTTCAAATAAGATCCGCCGTCCTCTGGCCAGATAATCGTCCAAAGGCCCGTCATTGACTTCGCCGTTGGATGTAAAAATGCCGACGCGGGGCTGAGCCACCTTGCCCTGACCGGTGATAAACACCTTGATGTTGTTGTAGTTTTCAAACTGGTGGACCTCGTTAAAGATCACCATGCCGGAGCGCATACCGTCCCGCCCCTTGGGGTTGTTGGTGCGCCCCTTGACCACGCCCCGGTTTTTCCGGCCCTGCACCAGCTCCTTTGTGTGGTAGTAAAACCGTTTCAGCTTTGATTCGTTCTTGGGAAGCTCCAGCGTGTTCACCAGATCCAGCACCGGCGTCATGGCCTGCTCCTCGTTATTGGCGCAGATGTCTACGTTGTAGCTGCCCACCGGGTTATAGGGAGAGGTGGAGCACATAGAGACAAATGCGATAAATCCGTCCTTTCCCGCGCCACGGCCAACCATGGAAAACAGGGTCTTCCACCGGGGCCGTCCGTCAGTGGTGTAGGTGCACAGCCAAAGCGCCGTCAGAAATTGCTCCCACAGGAAAAGGTCTTTATACGGGAAATAGCGGGACAAACTCAGGTACCGCCGAAGCTGCTCTGTATCCACCCGCAGATCTTCGGTCTCGAAGCACCGCCGGATATGCGCCGCCAGGGCGTGCTGCTCCGGGCAGGCCCGGGGCTTATCTGCTTCCACTGCCTCCAGATACGCCGTGACCGCTGGCGGCAGCTTACAGCTCATCGTCCATGCCTCCCGGCACGTCCGATTTTGCGGCGGCGTCCTTAAAGCCCAGTGCCGTCCATACGGCCAGCATTTGCCGGGCCACCTGAATTTCCAGAGACACGCTGCGGTTTTCCGTAATGCGGCCCCGATCATCCATCACGGAAAGACCGCGCTCAGCCACATCCGTCTGCAATTCCTGCCGCCGCACCCAGAAGTCCAGATACTCGTCCACCTTGTCGGTGTACGCTTTTTCCAAAAGGCCTCTGGCTTCCAGATTATCCAGCATGGACTTTTTTAGTTCCCGGTACTGTTTGGTTTTTCTCCAGTCCTTTGCCTGCTCCATAAGGCTCCTCCTTTCCCGTTTCTTTCCGTCCGGCGCACACGGCGGCTCTCGCATGGCAGCCAGAGCCGCCGACAGGAGGATCAAACCCGCTGCGGCGCAAGCGCCGCCGTGCACACCGGAAGTATGTGTCCGAATCGGACCGCGCCGCCCCACCGCGTCTACGTCAATACCCCGCGCATCCAGCGCAGGCCTTCGGCGCAGGCAGGGCGGCAGCTCCGGCCCATGACCCGGCCTCCGTGGTAGGGCACGGAGACCGGAAGGGAAGAAAGAGTGAAGCCGGCACAGGGGCCGGGTCACAAGCCGGATCGTGTTTTTCCATCAGTCAAAATCAGCTTTGCCTTCGCCCTGCAAGTCGGGTTTAGCAGATTAAGGGGATCAAAGGCCGGCGGTAGCCTTCTCAGCCAAAAGAAGGGCTGGCTTTCTCAAGACTCCGCAGGGCTCTGCCAGATATTGCTGGCCCAGCTGGACGCTTTCCGTAACCAAATCTGCTTCTGTGCCCTTGCACCCGGCAGAATCATTGCCGCGCCCGCGCCGCCTGCGCGTCGCGGCGCCGCGCACGCCCGTCGGCCCATCTTTTGTCCTGGACCCACCCGATTAGCAACGAACGGAGTAAAGCCGTTTTTCTCGATGGGGGGTTAATCCCACCGCTCAGCGGTGATTGGCAAGGCCTTCGGCCGAAATTGCCGCTGGCTCTCTGGATGCTCCTGCTCGTGGCATTGCTTGCACAGCGTCTCAAGCTGACGTTGGCCCGTATCCGGGTCAAACACGCTCAAAGCCAGGTCAGGCCGCTGCCGAAGGTGCTTGACGTGATGCACGATGTACCCCTTGCGGTAACGCCCCGCCGCCTTGCAGTGCTGACACTCGTACCGATCCAGCCGGAGGACTTCCAGCCGCAGTGCCCGCCACTCAGGCCAAGAATAAAATTTATACTCATGGCCCGCTGCCAGCAGCGAGACCAGCTCCCGAAGCCTTGCGCCGGAGATACCGGCACCGGCCATCTGTTCCACGGGCTATCACCTCCGGGCAAAAACAAAAGCCGATGCCAACACCCGCCGCAACGGCGGAGCATTAGCACCGGCTACAAGAGCACAGGCCAAAAACAATGCAAAACAAAAACCGGCACCGATGCCCCCAACGCTGGGGATCATCGGCACCGGCTAATCATCGAGCACTGGCCACGGTCAATTTTCACGAGATGGATTGCTTTGCAGTTTCGGCACCAAAGCTGGAGATTGTCCGCCACAGTGTCCGGTCTGATTGCCTGGCTGGTCTTGTGTCGGCAGACCGGGCAAACTGCATATCCATCCTTTATGGCAAGTTTATCACCTTTTTTCATCGGTTGCAAGGCTTTTCCCTCACTTTCTTGCGGTTGTCCGTAGATATTCCGTAGGTTTCAAGAGGATACGCTATCTATAGATAGATAATACTAAACTTTGTTATTAAAATAAAAGCGCTATTTCTCAGGCAGCAGATACCGGCTGTAGCCGTACAGCCCCCACCCGCCCAGCTGAGGACGGTCCCGGCCCTGCATGGGCAGCGGTGTGGCGCCCTTGGGCAGCCGCACCATGCCGCTCTTGCAGGTGGTCACCTCCGGAGGCGGCAGGTACTTGCTCAACGCCCGGGAGCAGCCCCACGGGTGGCGGCCCACCTCCGGGACCTCCTTGGTGAAATAGATCGCCAGCCCACGGTAGCCGCCCTCTGACAGCACCCTGGCCCGGTTAAACGGCTTGTCATACGCAAAGCCGAACGTCCACAGATATTGCACCACAGCCGGTGGGAAGTCCTGGTCCCGCAGAAATGCGTGGATATGGAGTCGCTTGTCTCCGTGTAGCCCCTCAATCCGATAGACGTAGAAATCCACAGGCCCGCGTTTCCATCGTCGGAGCCGCTTGAGAAAGGCATCCCACACACGCTCCACACCAGCCCGATTTGGCGGCAGATGGGCATCGTCAAAGGTCAGATCGTAAAAGATGCCGTCATAGCCAAACAACGCCAGCCGCAGCTCCAGCTTGTCCAGGCTGGTGCGGCTGAGGGCCGGCCCGCACCGGCCCCGCACCGCATCCGGCCCGTAGCGACGGAGATATCCGTAGTTGTCCGTCACCAGAGCCTTGACCAACGGCCCCGCCCGCTGCCTGACGCACACAAACGGATCAGCCATCGGCAGGAGGCTCCGCACGGCTCAGGCCCAGCGGCTTACTGTCGCCCTCCCCGCAGATGATCCCATCTCGAAGGCTTTCCATCAAACGCTGCTTGAGTTTGAGGCAAAGATTCAGTTTTGCGCATTCCACATGCGTATCAACTGCCACACAGCCAGAATTACCATACAACCGATGCGCAATGACCGTTGAGCGTTTTTCCGGGCAGTCCTTGCAATCTGGCAAGCCCATATATGGTACGCGATCAATTTCCATTGGTTCATAACTCATTTTTTCAGTTTCCATGCCTTACCTCCCGTATTTGATCTTTTTCGCGTTTGGATACCGATCCGGGAAACAGATCAACTCCGCCTTCCCGCTGATGATCTCCGCAAGAACCCGATCCATGTGTTCCTGCCGGACGTCCGCCTCCGGGTTACGGCAGTCCAGCGCCGGTTTGTACTCGCGCTGAACGGCAACCCAGTTATGGGTGATCCGCATGATCCGGTCATAGCCCCAGCCCTCCGTCTGGTGGAGGGCCATCTGGAGCGTGTCCATTGCAAACTGCATCGCTATCGCCGCCCCGGCGTTGAAGGTGGCATCCAGCTCCGCCTCCCGGCGTTGCAGGTATCCAGACTGTTTAGCCATTCAAGCCATCCCCGCCATCCTTTCTCTTGCCGTGACTGCAAAAGCCTTCATTTGGCATGGCACAATTAAACAGTCCGCAGCCGCCGATCTCTCCGATTTCCTCACCCATGTCCTTGTATATCCGATGCTTGCAGTCCTTGCACCGTGTCACGATCACGGCATCCACGGTGGGGCAAGCGTCAACTACTCCGCTTACCTCATCCAACGGGCAAAGTACAGCAAACTCATTGTCATATAGCATATTAACCAGTTTATCAGCGTCAATCGTCCTCATGGTCAGCACCTCCGTCCATCTTGGCCCCGCAATCCTCGCAGTATTTTTTGGTAGGCTTGTCCCAACTGCCCTCAGTGGTGATGACAAAGCCGCACGCAGTGCAAAGCCATTCGTCACCGCCAAGATGCCCCCAGTGGGCGTGCACCACCGGGGCCACGTCGGCGGCAGGCAATTTCTCCAACATCTGCGCTGCCTTCTCAAAGTATGGGGCAACGTCCATCAAAACCGCCATGTTTGCTTTTGCGCGCAAAATAGATACGCCCGCGCTGCGCTCAATGTATTCAACCATCCCGTTTCGCCTCCTGTTCATTGAATTGCCTTTTGATTTCATCATGAAGGATTCTCCATTTTTCTCCGGCATCGTAATGACTTGCAATCATAATCAGAATGTCTGCAACATCGCTCCGTCGGAGTTTCAGGCGGCATGTCCGGTTGTTATTATTTAGCATCCTTCGTCGCCTCCACATAGCACCAGCTCTGGGGCGGGCGGCGAAGCGGCAAAGCCCCATTGTTGCAGATACCGTTGTTGTTGCTGTACATGGCGCAGGCCTCACAGTATAGGTCATTAGGGCAAAGCCGCCGAAACGCCGTCAGCTCCCGCGGCTGGTCATAGATCAGCAGGTCGGAGATGTGCCAGCCGTAGCCCTGGTAATGTCCAAGATAGCCGTGCAACTCATCGTCTGTCATAGCCACACACAGGCCACACTTTTCTTCAGCAGCTTGCTTATAAACGGATAGGCCCCCGGCCTTAAAAAGAAAATCCGTACTATCCTTGTCAATCTTGTAAATCCGGTCGCAGGTAAACTCCCCGATAACCTTGCCCTTGCGGTCTGCCCACTTGCCGCGGTTCCACTTGGCAACATCACGTCCAAGATCAACTCGAAAAAACTCGTTACAGCCTTGCAGCGTGCAGCAGATGTAACATTTGAACGGCGTTTCCAGCTTCGGCCTGGTCTTTCTGACTTCGATGGTCTTTTCACCGCTAACGATCTTCTCCACCCACTTGGGGCAGATGCTCAGCATAACAGCCTTATTCATCCTTCATCCCTTCCATTCTGAGCCTTGCTCACGGCTTGCCCTCCCACGGGGTTTCAAGCCATTTTTTAATTTCACGAAAATCTGCTGGCATCGTCGAAACACCAGAGAGGTTTTTCACGATGATATCCATCCGGAAATTGCACAGCACCCCGGCCAGCTCGTTATCCGTCATGCTTCGGATCCGGTCGGCGATGGTGACGGGCCACGTGCGATACGGACACTTTTCGATTGCGGCGCATTTTTCAACGTCATAGCCCACCTGCATGGGGCAGTTTTCACCGGTGCATTTTTTCATCACTTACCCTCCCCTTTCAGTTTAATTCCATTCCGCCTGTTCCACTCTTGTCCAGCCGCCCTCGCCTTGTCAAACTCTGCCTGCGCTCGTTTCGAAACGTCCGGAGGTACATCCGCAATGGGCTTGCCCCCGTATGGGCGAAGGAGGTCAAAATAGGCTGCATAGTGCTTTTGTTCTTCGTCAATCAGTTTTCGGCACCTTTCGAAGTGAGCATCATTCCGCTGCATTTCAATCCGCCCAAGCGCACGATCCAAATAATATTTGTTTGCCCCAAACGCCAGCATTTTTACCACTTGCAGCAGTTCCGCCTTCGTCAGATCACTTGGTTTCAGCATTTTCCACCTCCGGCGGTTCCGGCAGTGGCATCCAGTGGGTGACGGTGCAAGGTAGAGCCATGCAGAGCCACTTTTTCGCCTTTGCGTGATAATTGCCGATGTCCACGCCAAAATCAGGGCTGTAAATCATGTAGTTCACAAGCTCCGCAGTCTCATCGTTGCGCCACACCTCCGGCAGTCGCTCCTCCACCGGGATCCAGCGCCGTTCAAGCAGCTCCGCGCTCTCCTTGGTCAAAAGCGCAGCCGCTTCCCGCAGTTGCTCGATTTCTTTTTTCAAGATCAAGATCAGGGAAGATTCCTCAGCGGCTACGATCCGGTCAGCAGACTGCTCAAATGCTGTCCACATTGCTCCAATAATGCCTCGATCCATCTTCTTACCTCCTCCACCGGCATCCGTTACAGGCCCCCTCATGGGCCAGCGTGTAGTTTCCGCATTTCAGGCACAGTTCGTTCCGCAGCGCGTCAATCTCTTTCGCCTGCGCCTCGATGTGCCGCTGCTGGTTCTCGATCAAGTCAGCAGCAGCGTTTTTCAGTACGCCCACACAATTTTTCTCGCAATACAACTCGCATTTGCAGCATTTACACAATGAACCGCCTGCACAGCGCCGCAGCGCATTTACGAGGTTTTTTGTATCTCTCATAGTTCCTCCCTACATTTCTTCATTCAACCAGCTTGCCCACGTCACCATGCGTGTATCATCGGTATTGGACAGTTTCTCCGGGTATTTCAGATCAAGTGAGCAGCCCTTTGCTTCCAGCGCGTCATCCACGGCTTTTTCGATCAGCTCACCCAATCTGGCTGCGTTTTCCGTGTAAAACTCAAAGTTTGTCATTCCTCGAACCCCCCAAGAACTTCCTGCCCCGGCAGAACGCCGTCCTCCATCCACCAGTGGAATACATCTACACCGGAGCGCCAAGAGTATGCCTCCATGCCCCTTTCGATCCGTATTATCAACATTTTGTCAAACGAACGAATCCACGCTGCCTTGATCTCTGGGTAGCGGGCAAATTCCATGATTCTGGTTTTGGATGCCATAAAACAGCCAATGCAGCCAACCCGGCAGAATCCCTCGCAGTACAGCGGGTTCATGGGGATTTTTTCGGCGCCGACGTAATCCCAAATATCTGCCGTTTGCCAGTCCACAATGGGGTTTACTACTCGTTTCCCCTTGAGCTGACACGTTTCAAATAATCGGCGGTCCTCGTCGTTATCGTTTGATAGGATCAGTTTGTTTTGTGGCTTAGGCGTTAATACCTCTAAGCCGCCACGGCGTTTTCTGGCCGTGGATTCCGCCCAGCGAACGCCCGTAGCAATAAACCGATCCTTGCCCCCCCCCTCTTTAAGGACGGCGCAACAGTACCGCATCAGGCGTGTGGGCGGCATGAGCTTCTTTTGAATCAGTTTCCACATGGTCATGCGGGAGCCGTCCGGCTGGACGTGCTTGTCCACGTCGCACTTGATTCCCTTGCATTCCAGCCGATAAAACGTATCGTACACATGGCGCACCGTCTCTGGAGCATCCGCCGTGGTGAGGGAGTGCAATACCTCAAATGGGATGCCGCTGGCCCTTGCCAGATGCAACAGCACATCGCTATCCTTGCCGCCGGAGTAAGTGATTACCAACGGCTTCTCAAAAAGCCGCAGGCTCATATCCGATGCCGCTTTCAGCCGCTCGATTGCGGTCTGCTCAAGGTCTGACATCATTACACCTCCGGCGGTTTCGGCCTTTTTAGCTCAAACTGACTATATGGCATAACACACAGCTTTTTGGAATCGCAGTCAGCCATGCCGCTTACGATGCCCTTGCAATGAGAGCAATACTGGCACATCCACGTCTTTCCGCCTTTTCTGACATCCGCAATTATCGACATAACATAGTTGCGTTCAAGAATCAGTTGTCTATTCTGCCCCCGCAGCTTCTCAATTTTCTGCTGGAGCGCCGCGATGTGGGTGCTCTGGTTGGCGATCCGGTCGGATGCCTGCTCAATCACTGCCCATATCCCAGATTTGCCCGGGTAAAGTCCTATTTTCCGCACTACCTCCACTTGTGTCCGCAGCGCATTTACGAGTTCTTGATCTCTCAAAACGGCAGCTCTCCTTCCTCATCCTCCGGGATCTCCCGGAAGTCCCCAGACGCAGGCGGTGTGTCCGATTCGGACCGCTTGCTGTCCCCGAAATACACATGCTCCGCCACCACTTCGGCGGAGCGCCGGTTGTTTCCGTCCTTGTCCTTCCAGTCCCGTAGCTGCAAGCGGCCCTCCACCACGGCCATGCGGCCCTTGGTGAAAAACTTGTTCACGAAGTCCGCCGTTGAGCGCCACGCCACGATGTCCACGAAGTCCGTCTCCTTCTCGCCGGACTGGCCCTTGAAGTCCCGGTCCACGGCCAGAGAGAAGGACGCCACGGCCAGCCCGCTGCCGGTGTGCCGCAGCTCCGGGTCACGGGTCAGACGGCCCATCAGTACGATATGATTCAGCATGATTTGTCTCCTTTTTTCCAGCGGCCCGGCATATAGCGTCGCCGCCGATCATGGATGTATTCCACCATGTCCACCCACTCCTTACGGGACGGCATGGCTGCCAGCTCTGCCCTATGGATCTCCTCGTAGGCCGCCCACTGGGGGCAGACCGCCGGATCGTGACATCCGATCCGGCGATCCGGGCAGGCCAGACACGGCGGCGCGGTCATAGGGCCACGCCCTTGGCCGCTACCGTCAGCAGGATCACGGCAGCCACGGCGGCCGCCAGAGTCAGCACCGGGAGGACCCGGCTGCGGCGCTTCCCGCGCCCTGTGTATCTCATGTGTCCGCTCCTTTCTGCGCTGACGGCGTAGGATCATCCGTCAGGCCGTAGAGGTAATCCGTGCTGACGCCAAAGCACAGCGCCAGCTTGGCGATCTTCTCCGATCCGCACATGGAGGCGTTCTCGCACGCGCTGTACGTCCCCGGGAACTCGTCAATGCTCTGGGCAAATTCCTTCCGGCTCATGCCGGTCTGGATCCGCAGCTCCTTCACCCGCTGGCAGAAGGTGGGAACCATCACCTTGTAGTCCAGGCGAGGATCCGCCACCGCCGGGTTGCGCTTGACCTCCGGCTCAGGCTCCGCCTGTGTCTCCGGCTTGAAATATTGGCATACCGTCTTGCAGGTGTCCCTCTTGTTGCACGAGCGACAGCACCCTGCGCAGTTGTTCAGCGCTCCGTATGTGTAGAACCGGTCATACATCGGTCCGGCGTTGGGGCACAGGCCGGAGGATTCCGGGCAGTTGTGAGGGAACATGGTCCAGAGGGTGTGGAACATCTTCACGTCCCGAATACTGTAGTAATGCGATTCGCCCTCAATCGTCCAGTCCAGCAGACGGTACTGCTCCTCAATGTCCATCCGTGCAATCTCCAGAGCCACCGCCTCCGGGATGTCTCCCGCCTCCCACTTTCGGACCATCCCCGGCACTTTCAGCCCCTTCTTGATGACCGCAAGGTTGGCCAGCTTCGTAGCGTTGACCTGTAGGACTGCAGCCACATGATCCCGGATGCGGCCCGGCAGTTCCTCACCGGCCTCCCGGCGCTTAATATAAGCCGCCGTCAGCTTTTCCGCCTCATCGGCCAGCAGGGCATTGGACTTCACCCGCTGGCGGTTGGCCTCGATCACCGCCGCCTGCTCCTGCCCCTCCGACATGGGGGGCAGCACCCGGCAAAGCACGGTTGCCCACTGATCCGGGATTTCCGTCTCCCGGAGGGCCTTAATGGCAGCCAGACGGCTGTGGCCGGAGATCAGGCGATAGGTGCCGTCACCGGCAGGGACAACCGTAGGCGGCTCCAAAAGGCCGTTGGCCCGGATGGAGTCCGCCAAGGCCCGCAGCGCTTGAGAGTCAGGCGTCGGGTAAAAGTTCCGGGGGTTGTCCCGGATGTTGTCGATGGAGATCTCCCGCATGGTGTCCGCCACGCCGGCCAGCTGCTCACCCAGCACATCCATCACGTTAAATTTCCGCTTTTCCATCCTCAACACCTCCCGGAGATTTCCTTCACCAGCTCGGCGTAGTCCTTGCTGGCCGCGCAGTAGGGACGGGCCACCGGCAGCGGTACCTTCTGGAAGGTCGCGCTGGGGACGGCCTTGGAGAACCGGATCACCGTCTCAAACACCGGCAGCGCTCCGCCCCGGATGGCCGCGAGGGCCTCCTTCTCATCTGCCATGTGGGTGAATTGCGTCACCAACACGCCCAGCACCGACAGCCGGGGGTTGATGGCCCGCATGTGCTGGAGCTGCTCCGCCAGATTGGCCATGCCGCCGGTGGAGTAGTAGTCCAGCCGGATGGGGATAATCACCTCATCCGCAGCGGCCAGCGCCGCCGTGCAGGCTGCCGACAGTGCCGGTGGGCAGTCGATCAGGATGAGATCGTAGGCGTTGTCCTGATCCGCGTCCTCCTCGATGGCGTCCCGCAGATCCGCGATGGCCCGCTGCATCCGGCCTACGCCGCTCTGGGCCATGTGCCGGTCTGCCACCAGCAGGTTGATGTCGGAGGGGATCAGGTCGATCCCGTCAAAAATGGTGGGCGTCACAAACTCCGGATAGTACCCGGCGCCCTCGGTCAAAAGGGCCAGCGTGTCCGCGCCTTCCTCCGCGTCAATCCCGAAGGACATACTCAGGTTGCCCTGACTGTCCCCGTCGATCAGCAGAATCCGCTTGCCCTGCTTCGCCAGCAAATACGCCAGCGTGGCGGTGGTGACGGTCTTGCCGACCCCGCCCTTGAAATTCAATACCGCGATTGTTTTCATGTTCACCTTTCCCCCTTGTGTTTGCGTCAGACCGCAGCGCCTGCGGCCTTGAAAAGCGGCGCCAGCTCAGGCCAGAAGGCCTCCCGCCAGTTGTAGCCGGTAATGGGACTGCGGAACTCAACCGTGTAGTACCGCCCCGCCGGGTGGATGTAGATCACCCGCGCCGGGATCGGCCCGATGGTGCCCAGTCCGCTGGTTGCCTCCAATGTCGGTTCGATGCTCAAAATATCTCCGATTTTCATGTTTCACTCCACATAGGCCGGGTTGAAGGTGTTGGTCTCCGGCCAGAAAGATAAATCCAGGCGTCCGGTGGGGCCGTGGCGGTTTTTGGCCAGGATGATCTCCGTCCGCTCCGGTGCGCCTCGCTCCCGCTTGTAATCCGCCTGGTAATAGTCCGGTCGGTGGACAAAGATCACGCCGTCGGCGTCCTCCTCCATGGCGCCCGTGGCCCGCAGGTCCGCCAGTGTGGGCCGCTTGTCCGTTCTCTGCTCATTCTGCCGGTTGAGCTGTGCCAGGCACAGCACCGGCTGGTTGAGGGACTGGGCCAGCCGCTTGAGGGCGTGGGCGATCTCTCTTGACTCGTCCGCATCCTGCCGCTTGCCGGGGCGGAGGATCAGGCCGAAATGGTCAACCACCACCAGCTTGACGTCCCGGCCCGCCCGAGCAATGGACGTGATCCGCTGGACGCTCTTGGCGCAGCCGTCGGTGCAGTAAAACGGCGTGGCTGCCGCCTTGCGGGTGGCCTCGATCATCCGCTTGTACTCATCTGCCGTCAGGGTGTCCATCAGGATCAGCCTGCTGTCCACCTTGCTCAGGCTGGACAGCCGCCTTGCCATGATCTGCTCCCTGGACATCTCCAGGGAGAAATAATCCACCTTGCCCACCGTCTGGGCTACATGCTCCGCAATGCTGACTCCCAGGGCGCTCTTGCCCATGCCGGGGCGGCCCGCCAGGATGTACAATCCATCCTGCACCATGCCGCCGCCCAGCAGCTTGTCCAGTGCCTTGATGCCTGTCCGGACGTATGGGAAATTGCCCTCGTCGATCTGAGCACGGTAGTTCAAAAATCCGTCCACCTGCTCCTTGGGAGCAAGCAGCTCACTCTCCAATCGCTGGCTGCTAGCCGTCATAGCCGCGTCCAGTTGAGTAAGCACCTCGTCCTCTGGGGCCTGGTCCGCCAGGGCCGCCAGGCCGTCCTCCAGGGCCGTTTTAAGCTCGCGCCGCCGGGCCGTCCGGGCCACGATGTCGGCGTACATCTCCACATTGGCCGCCGTGGGCGTAATCTCCATCAGCTGAGCCAGATACTTCCGCAGCGTCTTCTCCTCCGCCAGGCTCTGCCGCAGCGCCTCCGCACAGACTGTCAGGCCGTCGATGGGCTGACCGTCCCGGTCCATGGTCACGATCACCCGGTACATGTCCTGGTTGAGGGCCACGGAGAAATCCGACTCCCGCAGGATAGCCGCCACCCGGCGGACGCATCCGCTGTCAATCAGCATGGAGCCAAGGACCGCCTGCTCCGCCTCCACGCTGGCAAAATTACTCATACACGTCCACCTCCTGGCCGTCGATGATCCGCTTGCCCACGTAGCGCCGCCGGGGCGGCTCCGCCTCCTGGTCCGATTCGGACCGCTCCGGAGTGGTGTCCTTCCATCGCTCGTTTTTGAGCCACCGGCAGGCGTAAGGGATGCCGATGCCCCGCCGCCAGGTCTCGCTCTTGCTCTGGGTCTCCAACGCCTGGGTCATGGTCTGGATGAGGGCCTCATCCGGCTTGAGCCTGTCCCACTCCCGGACAGCGCCCACCCGGTCCTCGGCCCGGCCACGGGTCCGGTACAGGTTCCAGAAGGCCTCAAAAGCATCCGGCATCCATGCCGGTGTTGACTTGCTTTTTCGTGTTTTCACACGCATCCCCTTTGGGGGGATTATAGGGGGATATATACTTGTATTCTTAATACCTTTATATTCCTCCGGATTTTTCGGGATACCCTCTCCCGATTTTTCGGGGGAGGTATCCGGATTTTTCGGGATACCTCCCTGGACCTCCTCGCCATGGATTTGGGGTCCATTTTTTGCCAGAATTTGCCCCAGAAAAATCCGCCTCTGAACCACATCTCCGGAGGCACCGAAACGCCGGATCATCTCCACCCGGATGTGTCCGCAGTCCCGGAGCTGGCTTACCAACTCCGAGACGGACTTGTCCGTCAAATTGCAGACGCCCATCAGCTGCTTGTTAGTGGCGTAGCAGTATCCGCTGCTCTGCGCCAGCCGCACGATCTCTCCATACAGCAGCTTTGCGGCAGGCCGGAGTCTGTCGTCATACAAGACCCCGGCGGGAATGACGGCATACAAGCCGCCCATCGTCAAATCATAGGCCATATTGCCCCCTTATCTTCTCTCCATCCGATCCACGATCCGCAGCGGGATTGCCGCCACGGTAGCCACGCCGACGACCATGAAAAACATTGCCCAACCGGTCACAGGGATACGCCCCCTTCCCGGCGAAAATTAGGGCTTGCGTGTGTGGTGGACCTTGTGCTATAATTGATACATCCAACAGTGGTTTTCCCTAAACCACACACTTTTTCCCCTGAACGCTCTGAGGTTGCCGCCTCGGGGCGTTCTTTTTTTGCGCCTGAGTAGATCACTTGATAGATGGCCGCCATAGTCTCCCGCAGCTCCACCACGATGGAATCGAACTCCGGCCGCTCAGCCTCGTCGATCACGCCGTCCTCGGCGATCCGGAGCAGGGCGTCCAACCGGCCCGTCGCGTCTTGCAGACGGTTCCGCAGGGCGATGCTTGCCATGGGCAGAGGCCTTGGCGTCACCTCCGGCATTACGCCCAGCGTGTCCGTGGCCTGCGCGTGCTCCAATGCCAGCCATGGGCAGCTGTACACCTCCACCATCTTGGCCACCGTCTCGTCCTTGGGCACCGTCTTGCCGCCCTCGTACTGTTTCAGACTTTCCGGGGACAACCCAAGCAGCTCCGCTGCACGTTCCTGCGTCAATCCGGTGCTCAGCCTTGCCCTTTGATAGAGATTTGGGTATTTTCGCTCCATTGTCTTTTCCTCCTTTCCATGGTAACGTGATTATAGGCCCCGCATGACCCGGAGGAACGCCTCCTTGGGAATCTTGACCCGACTGCCCAGGCAGACGGCAGGGAAGGGAAGGAGATCCGGCCGAAGCCGCGCCTGCATCCGGATGGTCTGCGGGTCGGAGCCTAAAATCGGCGCCACCTGCGCCGCCGTCAGGAACTCCTTGGGGATCTGCTCAATGTCCTGTAATGTCATGGTTCTCGCTCCCTTCTCACGCGCTTTCCGTCCGCTGGACGATCTCCTCAATGGGGACGCCAAAGATCAGCGTCATGCGGAAAACTCTCTCCAGCTCCGGGGTCCGCTGGCCCAGCTCCCACTTGCTCACCGTGGGGACGGTGACGCCCAGCTGATCCGCCAGCGCCTTCTGGGTCATCCCGGCAGCCGTCCGCAGCTCCTTGACTCTGTTAACGATCATGATTGCTCCTTTCCCGCCTTGACGGCGTTGCCCCGGTGTGGTATATTGTCCTCGGGGCTATGTCCTCTATGGCTATAATATACTCGGTACTTTCGGTACTGTCAACACTTTCGGGACTATTTTGTTACTTTCGGTACTTTACACAAAGTGCAGGGCGGTGTTTTTGTGTTTTATGATAATTTCATAAGGGCATGTAATTCCGTTGGGAAAACACCGTCTGCTGTTTTGCTTGAACTCGGAATAGGCAAATCAGCTAATACTCGGTGGAAAAACGGCCACGCCCCAACTGATGCCATTTTGCAAAAATTGGCTGATTATTTCAAAATAACAAAAGAGGAACTCTTAGGCAAAAAGGAACGCCCGTCCCCCGAAGGGGACGAGCGTCCAGAGTGCTGGGACTTGCTTACCCGCGAGGAGCGGGAGAAGGCACGGGAGTATATCGAGATGCTAATAGCTGCGCGAGGTAAGCGTTGACTTGCTCACGCTCCTCCGGCGTCAACTGGCGATAGAGCGCCAGGGTCATGTAGTCGCGGTCCGAATCGGACACAGTGCAGGTGATCTGGTTGCTCATGGTGATGCCTCCCAAACATATATTCAAGGCCCAAGCCTCGGGCCTAATTTTAACAGATTGGATGTGGACGACATGAAAAGAGGATTCTTAGCCGGAGTTCTGGCCACGCTGCTGCTCATGTGCCTGGTTGGCACGGCAGGCGCTACCAGCGGCAAAGTGCAGCAGGAGATCGAATACCGTGATATCAAGGTATCTCTGGACGGTCAGGTTCTGGATTTGCGGGACGCCAAGGGCAACACCGTGGAGCCCTTCATGTTTGCCGGGACAAACTACATCCCTGCCCGCGCTCTGGCGGAGTCTCTGGGCCTTCAAGTGGCGTGGGACGGCTCCACCGCTACCGTGGTGCTGACGCACCCGGAAGCCTCCAAGCCTACCTACATCACCCGCACCGGCAGCAAATACCACAACGATCCCCACTGCAACGGCGGCACCTACTGGGAAGTGCCTTACAGCACCGCCACCGGCATGGGCCTGACGCCCTGCGACAAGTGCGTCCACTGATCTATGGGCTGGAGATACCGTAAAAGCGCGAAGGCAGGCCCGTTTCGCCTGAACTTTAGTAAATCCGGCATAGGGTACAGCGTTGGAAGCAAACACTACCGCGTCACCAAAACCGCCAAGGGCACCGTCCGGGAGACCGTCACGCTGCCCGGTGGCCTATCCCATGTGACGGAGCACAAAATCGGCAGCGGCGTAAAAAACAGCGCTCCCCAGCGCCGCCCCCGGTTTCGGGCAAAGATCGTCTGGGGCGTGCTGTTTCTCATAAGCGGCGCGGCCTATGGGACCAAAGACCCGGCAACTGCGCTTGTAACGTGCCTTGTGGGTGCCGCCCTAATCGGATGGGGCGTGTGCATCCGCAGAAAACTCAAAAATCCGGAACGTCCTGTTGCTGAGACGTCGGAAGAAGATAAATAAGTAAGTGCCCCCGTCGCCTCTGCAACAAGCGGCGGGGGTACTTTGCGTTTCCGGCAGAGGGGGCGTCTGCCTGTCCGCAAGAAAACCGTAACAGAAATGGGTTTGGCAGCGCAATGCCCAAATTGGGGAAATGTGCAGTATACTGCCGGACCGGATTTGAGACTTTACCTGCCCATATTGGGAAATTTAACACAGGAGGGCGATTTTTTGACGATACAAGATCTATGCAGGGATAAAAAAGCCGCATTGCACATGGCGGCGCAAGACATCGCGGACCAATCGGGCGTGCCGCTGTCAACAGTCAATAACTTTTTTGCAAATGCGTCAAAAGCGCCGTCCATCAATACCGCAGGGCCGATCTGCGCTGTCCTGGGGATTTCCATAGATGAGTTTTTTGGCATAGGAAATCACTATACGGCCACGGAAGAAACCTTGCAGGCTGAGAAAGTCGGCCTTGAGAAGCGTCTATCCAACAAACGTGAGATTATTACGATGATAAAGCAGGGCGTCAAGACCCGGAACCGCATCATTGCCGCCCTGATCGTGCTCCTGTTCCTGGCCATCCTGTACGGCCTGTATCTGGATTTCAGCTGCGTCCAGGTCGGCTTCTGGCGGGGATAGCTGCCGATGATCTGCAAAAAGTGCAAGCAGGAAGTCCCGGACGGACCGTACTGTCTCCGCTGCGGGGCGAAGCAGGCCTCAGCCGCCAGAAACACCAAGAGCAGGGGCAACGGGCAGGGGAGTGTCTACCGCCTGCCAAACGGGAAATATAAGGCAATCCGCGTCCAGATGTATCTGGACGAGACCGGAAAAAGTCGGCGGCGCACGGTGTCCCGGACCTTTGCCAAAAAAAAGGACGCGGTGGAGGCGCTGCCGCTGCTGGATCCCAGTAAGCGGTCCGCAGCAAAAATTGATAAAAAGCAGCGGACAACGTGGAAAGAGCTGTATGATCTCTGGCTCCCCACCCACCGGGCCGGGCCGGACACGCTGGGCAACTACAAAGCCGCCATGAAATACTTCGCGCCCCTTTACTTTGAGCGTTGCGGCGATATCGACGTGGACGATCTGCAAGACTGCCTCGACGAGTGCCCCCGGGGGAAGGCCACCCGGCGAAATATGAAAACCACGGCGGGCCTGATCTATAAGTACGGCATCCCTCGTGGCTATTTCCCGGAGAAGCTGAACCTGTCAGAATACCTTACCGTTACCGGTGACGAGGGAGCCGGAGGCGTCGGCCTGCCTATGGACTATTTGGAAACCATCCGGAAAGCCGTCGGCAGCGTCTCTGGCGCGGACTATGTGCTGGCGCAGTGCTACCTCGGCTTCCGCCCCTCTGAGTTTCTGGCACTGGACGTGTCCGATTATGACCGCGCGCAGCGCTGCTTTACCGGCGGCGCGAAAACGGACGCAGGCAAAGGCCGCACCGTCACCATATCGCCCAAGATCCAGAGCATCATCGATCAGCGGATAGGGGAGAGGGCCACCGGGCAGGTGTTCTGTGCCGCCGACGGCAAAGCGCTGGATCTCAAAGCCTACCGCCAAATGTTTTACGATCTGCTGGACGCGCTGGAGTTGCCGAACCCCACTTTTGACGTAAACGGCCACCAGAAACACACCTACACGCCCCACAGCTGCCGCCACACCTTTGCCACGCTGATGAAGCGTGTCGTTGGATCCGACAAGGACAAGCTGTCCCTGATTGGCCACGCCAGCGAGGAGCAGCTGCGCTACTATCAGGACGTCGATCTGGACGATCTGCGCCAAATTACCGATAAAATTTGAATGAGCCCTATTACAACTCTATTACAACTCCAAACCGCCAGTCCGTTGGAAATACACGCTTTTTAAATGACTGGGGGTCAAGGGGTCGTGAGTTCAAGTCTCGCCACTCGGACCATAAAGAGTTACCGGTATAGATGCGTCTGGCGTAAAGCCAGGCGCATCAACCGTTTCCGGGCTTTTTCGAGCCCGGATTTCTTCTTTTGAACCATAGATTTTTATGGAGGTTTCGGGGCAACTAACCGGATTTGAACTGGAGGATCTCAAGTTCTGGACAGTTTCCAACCTCCAGCGCCCTTTTAGAGAGGACTTTTCTCTCAAAAAAAGCGGCATCATCGCAGAAAAAGAATCACAAATATTTGGGCGTCGTTTTGTCGGCTTTGACGGGCCGAAAAAAGCGGCGCCCTTTTTCAATTTCT
>QWCN01001401.1_pt1 | contig 37254 bp, 35 predicted proteins | sample 1972711 | NCBI WGS metagenome assembly QWCN01 (sample SAMN09866707, study PRJNA288562) | Human gut metagenome isolate term1_stool, whole genome shotgun sequencing... | isolation source: gut | host: Homo sapiens | place: USA: California
ACATTGCGATAAATCCTTTGTTTTCAAGCGTTTTGGAGGATTTTATTAAAGCCCTATGAGGGGCAGTAACCACTTATGAAATCGTGGTTTTCAAATTCCCATTTATCAAGCCCTTTGAGAGAGGAGAAATCTTTTCTCAAAGGGCTTTTTCTATTTTTACGGATATTCGCAAACTACAAGAAAAAGCCAAAACTTCATATACTCTAAGCACAAGGAGGCCCCGGTTTGGCTATGAATAACAGTTTAGCAGAAGTACACCCGGAGCTTGTTTCGGAGTGGTCGGAAAAGAATAAGATAAAACCGACAGAAGTTTCTATTGGTTCTCATATGAAATGCTTTTCAGCAGCGGAAACGGAAGATACTATTTTACTGTGCGTGACGGCTGGGGCGTTGAGGATAATTGTTTATATGCTTTGTCAATCGGCGCAATCCGTCGCGATTTTAAAAAGCCTGTTACGATTGAGGAAATCGAATCTGGTGTAAATAATCCTAAAGAGCCAAAAAGCGCTTATTCCGCATTGGCAATAAAAATGAAACTAAAAGACGATACACAAATACTCAAGGTGTTGAAAAGCAAGCCGTAAAGCAGTATAATAAAGGAGCAAAAATGAAGGTTTCATATGATTTGAAATTTGAAAAATTTTTGGATTTATGGAGCAAAGCAGAAAAAAGTAAAGACAAAAAGGCACAGTATAAGCTTGGTTCATTGTATTTTAAAAGTAAGCATCCCGATGCTGCGGCAAACGCTTTTCAGCTTTTTAAAAAATCCGCAAAGCGGGGTTTTACCGATGCTGCATATATGCTGGCATGTTGCTATCACGAGGGTGTGGTAATACGTAAAAATTACCAATGTGCTATAAAATGGTATATAACAGCAGTCAATGATGTAACATACGATATATGGAACAATCCCGGCGACATTGATAGAGAAGAAAGAGAGGCTTTTCGGAAATTTCTGGAGGACGAGGAATTTTCAGAAAAAATCGATGAGGTGTTAGATGTTAAGTGAGAACAGATGAGTATTGATAATATTATCAATACTGCCCTAAGCGGAAACACCGACGCACAGCAGCTTTTGGGTTTTTACTATTATAACGGCAATGAATTTGAAAAGGACATACAAGAGGCAATTTTTTGGTATGAAAAAGCGGCTGCACAAGGCAATGACGCCGCTAAATGGCGCAACAAGCGTCTTGATTGGTAAAATTAAAGGAAAGGTGTCATGACTTATGGATTTATCAAAAATATCAACCGCACGGCTTGTGGAGGAACTTTCAAAAAGAGAGGCTGTTCAAAAATTGATTTCGGAACCGTATCAACCCTGTCAAATAACAGTCGGAGAGACTACTGTTTCCGATACCGGTCCGGTTGTTATTTTAAGAGTCTGGGATTGATTTTTGTGGCGTGATATTTTTTATATTTATAATTAGGTCTTATTATAAAGTGTGGTATAATAGAGTAAAAAACAAAAGGAGAAATGTGAAATGGATAAATTGGAAGCATTGGTTAACAGTCTTGAAAAACTACCGCCAAGGGAAAATGGAAAAAAAGATGAAAAAATCGCAAAAAAGTTGCAGGAAATTTTAGAACTTTTTCTTCGCAATTATTATGTCGAATTCGGAATATTTAAAATTGATCCTATCTTGGTAGAAGCATATTACTATAATGATAAACAAAATTTTAAGGATGAGTCTGTTCACGCTGCAAGAAACGAAAAAGGGAAAATTGCTACGCATGCAAGAGAAAGACAAAAAAATAATTTTGGCAAATTATACATACACAATGTGATAACAAAAAATGACGGACTTGATGTTTGTTTATCAAAAGGCGACTATTACTTTTCTATTTTAATAAAAAATGCAGTTATTAACGATAAATATTTTGCGACGCAAAGCAATGTTTCAAAAATTATTTGTGAAAAATGCCAAGGTTGTGATGAAGTGCCAAGTTGCTTATATTACAAAGAGTGTGTGCTGAAAAAGCGTGAACAACCTAAAGATATGCCTGTGCTTTTTTTGCCTCGCAAAAATGTGCCCTCCACTGAACGACTTGCAGCTGTTTCTTTAGATGATATAAAAGCCAATATGACAGATCTTTCACTTGCGCAAGGATACGGGAAACAGTGGGAATGTTCAGTTATAGCGCTTTCAGAAGTTGGAAACACCGAAAAAGCGAAAAAACTTGCAGATGAAATATTTGGTTCTTCAATCGAGGATAAATTTTTTAAATTAGCAAAAGAAAGTTTAAGTAAGGAATAACATGCTCTACTTTTCATCAATTCTGAAATCCAACCCCAAATACTCATTATCGGCGGAAAAATTGTTTTCCGCTTTATCCAACAGCGGAGAAAAATACACTCTTTTTGATGGAGCAAAGGATATCTGGGCAAGGGATTATATGCCGGTTAAAACAAAAAGCGGTAAATATGTATCGTTCCGTTATGAGCCGAGCTATCTTGCAGATGATCCGCAATTAAGAACATATTTTAAAACCGATATTGCACCGCATTTCACACTGCCTGTTACATACTCAAATATCAATCTTGACGGCGGAAATGTTGTATTTTCGCCGTCAAAGGCAAAAGCTGTTATCACCGACAGGGTGTTTTCAGAAAACCCGGGATATGCCAAAAGCACTCTTTTGACTGCGCTCGGAGAATTGCTTGAAGCGGAAATAATAATCATTCCGTCACTTACGTCCCGTTATGATATGACCGGACACGCGGACGGTGTTGTGCGTTTTATCGACGAGAACACGGTGATCGGCAATGCTTCACCATACAAAAACGGCTACGAGCAAAAGGTGAAGAGGGCGTTGAAAAAACACGGCATTTCGGTTATGGATTTTCCGTATTTCGATTCTGACGGCAAAAGCGCTGTGGGCAGCTATCTCAATTTTCTTGAAACCGATAAGCATATTTTTCTGCCTGTCTTCTCTGATGCACAGGATGAAACGGCGGTAAAAAGAGCGAAGGAAATATTTGAAAAAAAGATAGTTGCCGTTAATATAAACGGTATTGCAAAAGACGGAGGAGTATTGAATTGCATAAGCTGGGAAACGAACTGACCGCAGATGATAAGAAATATCAGCAGAAAAGCGGAATGGTATATCCCTGCAAACGAGGCAATTACTATAAAGCCGGCAGATAAGCATAAGAGTCGACAAACACCCTAAGGTGTGGTGGAATACAAAAAAGAAGAGAGAAGAATGTCGATCTACAGTATCAATTTGGCGAAGAAATTGATATGGATGAGTTTTTGGCTGTACTTAAAAATCATATGAGTGGATTTGCAAGTTGAAATGAAAGTTCTTAAATGGTCAAAGCAATGCAGACGAAATCTTTGCATTTTCTAAATTGATTTCTGTTATTTCGCAATACATCCCAGACACGTGTACGAATGACGAAAGCGATAATCATCTTTTTACTGTTACCTGCATGCTTGCTGAAGCTCTTATTGATTTTGCAACGAGCGCAGATGATATTAAAACCGTGGAGGGTGAAACAATTCTCAAGGCAGATGGCAAAGATGGCTCTCACAAGATTATGTATTATCCGGATGGTATGGTAACTGTATATAAAAATGAACCTACCGGCGATTCACAATTTTCAGAGTATAACGATGGTTATTTGGTATATGACTTTGACATCGGCGATTACTCTGAATTTGTAGATTACGCCAATTATATTCCTGAAAATGAAGAAGAGTCTGAACCTGACATTATTTAAGAAGCTACAACCAAGCATTTGGCTCTCAATTGCTATTCCTTTTTTTGGTGTAACACTTCTATTGTAGTTCTACACGTACGGCGAAATTTCGGTCTTGTCCGCTATTGAAAAAACATGCGTGCTGTGATATAATACTTCCGAATTTTATTTTATGGAACAAATCATCTGAGAGGCGAGAAATGCGGAAGATATTCTGCTCTACTGGAGCATACATAGGCAGGGCGAACGATTTTGATCCGGAGCTGATTCCGATCTACGGTCGGCAGATACGCTGCGACGGCTTTGAATTTATGGTCGTCAGCGGATGGGAGCGAAAGCCGAGCGAGATAGTGCGAAGCCTCGGCGACTGCGGTATGGATTTCCGCACTCTGCACTCGGATAAGTTTATAGGTCAGTATCTCTCCGAGGGCAAGGATGCCGAGGCAATGGAGCTTTTCGACGAGAGTCTGCGCGCGGCGTGCGCAGCAGGCGCGGAAAAGATGGTGCTGCATATGTGGGGTGGTGTCGTCAGCGACAGCTGTTTCGCGCACAATCTGACCTATCTGCCTCGCATGGTCGATCGCTGCGGCGAGGCGGGAGTAACTCTCTGCGTCGAGAATGTACCGTGCTCCTGCGGCGATCCCATCGCCCACTGGCGCGACTGCGAGGAGCTGTGCCCGGACGTGCGCTTTATCTACGATACCCGTTTCGGATATTTTGCGGGAACGCTCGAGCGTGATGTCGGACTGTTTTCGGATGAGGTGTTCGGAAAAAAGACGGTTCACATGCACATCAGCGATTTTACCGGTGTTCAGCATGATTTTCACTGCCTGCGCCCTATACCGATGCCTGGAGAAGGGAGCATTGATTTTAACAGCTTCTTCTCGGCGATAAAGCCGATATATTCCGGCACCGTTACCCTCGAATCGCCCTCGCTCGACGAGCACGGGCATGTTGACCCGGAGCGGCTGTCCGAGGCGATAGAGTATATCAGACAGAGGCTTTGAGCGCATTTTTATGGGAAGAATATGAGGATAAACGATTTTAAGCTCGAGTGCTATTTCGGCAAATATGAGTTTACAGCACCCTATTTGCTCACTCGGTCGGACTGCGAGTCGATGACTGCCGAGCAGCTGCTCGATATGGAGCCGGGCGCAAAAGAGGCATATCTCGGGCAGTGACTCGGGTATACCGAGACATGGGGCGATCCGGAGCTTCGGGAGCTTATCGCCGGGCTGTACAGCAATATGAGTGCGGAGAATATTCTTGTTTTTCACGGCGCGCAGGAGGCTATCTTCGGGTATATGAATGTTATGCTCGAGCCCGGCGACCATATGATTTCGATGTATCCTAATTATCAGTCCGCTTACGAGGTGGCAAATTCGATACCGGGCTGTGAGGTCTCAATGTGGCGGCTGCACTCGAAAAACTCGAGGAGTTTATAATTGAAAACGGCTTTGCCGAGACCTGAGTGTCTCCGACCTTACGGTACGCGGATATAATCATTTTCGAGCTTGTATCAGAGCGCGGGCTCTGCACCTACTTCGTATTTATTAGCTTCGAGGAAGAAAAGGAGAACAGATAAAATGAAACGCTTTATGGGAAAAGAATTTTTGCTCGATACCGAGACGGCGAGACAGCTCTACCACACCTATGCGGAGCGGCTGCCGATAATTGATTATCACTGCCATGTCTCGCCGCGCGAGATTGCGGAAAACCGCCGCTTCTCGAACATAACCGAGCTGTGGCTCGGCGGCGATCACTACAAGTGGCGCGCAATGCGCTCCTGCGGCATCGACGAGAAGTATATCACCGGCGATGCGTCGGACTATGAGAAGTTCCGCGCATTTGCCTGCTGCATGCCGCGTCTTATCGGAAACCCGCTGTATCATTGGTCTCATCTCGAGCTTCAGCGCTATTTCGGTTATAACGGAGCGCTGTCCGAAAAGACCTGCGATGAGGTATGGGAGCTTACCTCAGCGCGTCTTTCCGAGCCGTATATGACGGTCAAGAATATCATCCGCGCCTCAAATGTCGACGTTATCTGCACGACCGACGATCCGGCGGACGAGCTCTGCTATCATGAGAAGATCGCGCAGGACGAGCATTTTACAACGCGTGTTCTCCCCGCTTTCCGTCCCGACAAGGGCATCAACATCCGCCGCTCCGGCTGGCGCGAGTATATTGCGGCGCTCTCTGAGGCGGCAGGTATGCCGATAACCGATCTCGAATCGCTCAAGGCGGCGTATTCCGCACGTCTTGATTACTTTGCCGAGCACGGCTGCGTTACCGCCGATCACGGCATCGACGATGCCATCCCCGCGGCTGAGCGCCATGAGCTTGCGCGCGCCGACGAAATATTCCGCGCCGCACTGTCCGGCAAGCAGCCGAGTGAGCATGAGGGCGGGATATTCGCGCTCGAGATGCATCGCTTCTTTGCCGGCGAGTACACTCGCAGAGGGTGGGTAATGCAGATACACTTCGGTGTTATGCGCAACCCCTGCACGCCCATGTTTGAGCGCCTCGGACCCGATTCGGGCTTTGATATAATCGGCGGACGCAGCAGTGTTACCGAGCTGGCGCGAATGCTCGACCTCTTTGCTATCGAAAATGCGCTTCCGCGCACGGTCATATATTCGGTAAATCCTGCGGACAATGCCGCTATCGGAACGCTTATCGGAGGCTTTCAGCTTACCGACGGCAGCGGAATGCCGCGCGTTATGCAGGGCAGTGCATGGTGGTTCAATGACAACAAGACCGGAATGCGTGAGCAGATGACGAGCCTTGCCAATCTCTCGGCGTTCGGCTCCTTTCTCGGTATGCTTACCGACAGCCGCAGCTTTCTCTCGTATACCAGACACGAGTATTTCCGTCGTATCCTCTGCTCGCTTATCGGTCATTGGATCGAGGACGGCGAGTATCCGTACGATACCGATGAGCTTGCACAGCTCGTTATGGATATCTGCTATAACAATACCAAGGACTTTTTCTCGCTCTGATATATCGGCGTGATGATATCTGCTGCCGAGCGAGTACTCGGTGAAGCATGGCGGCCTTGCGCCGATATCGCATAAGCCTCGAAGGTGCTGCTTTCGAGACTGACAGCGGCGAAACAAGATGACCTTTTAGAATGGGGGGATGCGGATGAACGGCAGCAGTACATCGCGCAGAGTCATATCCGCGGTGCTGACTGCGGTCAGTGCGCTGCTCGCGACGGTGCTCATAACGGCACTGACGCTCGTATACAGCATATCAGAGGCGATGTCCGGATGGCTCGAGACTCCGCTCGGAGAGCGCAGCTCCGCACCCGAAAGCGCTTACTCTTCAATACGCGGCGGATATATCTGCCTGCTCGGGGAGGACGGTGCGTTCTTTACACCGGAATACTGCTCCGCGCTCGGTGCCGTGACCTCCGATATAGTGTGGGTCAACGGTGAGCGTGAGACGCTCGCGCCGAATGAGCTGATAGTTTCGGCTGATTGCCCGCTCTCCGGCAGCGTCGGCTGTGACGGCTATGCCTACGGCGGCGAAGCCCTTATCGGCGGTGAGCGCCGCGAGATAGTAGGTGTGCTGCCCGATGCGGAAAGCACGGTCGTGCTGCCGGATGACGAAAGCGAGCTTTTGACGAGCGGCGAGGAGATGCGGGATGAAAACGGCATTTCATTTGCCGGCAATGCGCTGCAGCTCGCGGTGACTGCCGTGTCCGACAGGCTCTCGGATTCCGGAACGGCTGTCGGGCTTATTGCGGCTGCCTCGGTCTCGGCGCTTTTGCTGCTTTGCGCGCTTGTTGCATGCGGTGTACTTACGATCCGCGCGCATGACGGCATGGCGGTCGCGCCAGATGCCATGTACTATCGATATATTGCTATGGCTGCGGCGGTGTTTGCGGCGACAAGTGCCGGAACGGCGTGGCTCTACCGTCGGATAGAAGCTATGGGCTACGGAGCGCTGGTAGATTTCGGCTTTCGTGAGATATTGGTGATAGCAGCATGCTGCGTTGTTACCTTTGCGTTGCCGTGCGCTATCGCGCCGCTTGCTGCCCGTATCGGACGGAGCGCGGTGAGGCAGATAAAAACGGAGAAAAAATAAAAAAGCACCGACCGCAGTCGATGCTTTTTATGGAGCTAGTGGTGGGGATTGAACCCACGACCTGCTGATTACGAATCAGCTGCTCTACCACTGAGCCACACTAGCACATAACGATATTATTATACCTGCTCGTGTCGGTTTTGTCAATACCTTTTACGATTTTTCTGAGCTGTCCGGCTCTGCCGTATTATGAGCTGCTGTTTATATAATGAGTGCATACCGAAATATTTTTAAGGAATAATAAATATGAATCTGACAAATCCATGTGAGGTCCGTGCGTTAATGGAGTCGCACGGGCTGCAATTTCAAAAGCAGTTCGGTCAGAACTTTCTCATCAACGCCGCCATTCCCGCTCGGATAGCCGAGCAGGCGGGAGAGTGCGTGCTCGAGATAGGACCCGGTATCGGTACTCTGACGCGTGAGCTGTGTGCCCGCGCACAGCAGGTGGAGTGTGTCGAGATAGACCGCGGGCTGATCCCGGTGCTCGCCGAGACTCTCGCTGACTTTGACAATGTCCGCGTCACGAATGCGGATATAATGCAGCTCGATATAGCCGAGTTTGTCCGCGACCGCTTCGGCGGGCGCAGGATAACGGTCTGCGCAAACCTGCCGTACTATATCACTACTCCCGTTATCATGGCGCTGCTCGAATCGGGCGCTCCGATAGACCGCATCACCGTAATGGTGCAGAAGGAGGTCGCTGTTCGCCTCGCCGCCGCTCCCGGCAGCTCGGAATACGGAGCGGTGACCGCTGCGGTCGCATGGTACGGGTGCGCGGAGCGGCTGTTTGACGTGCCTGCCGGCTGCTTTGTCCCGCGTCCCAAGGTCGATTCCGCCGTCATTCGCATAACGCTCGGCTGCGGTGCGCGAGAGCGTGTTGGATGCTGCGACGAGCGTCTGATGCTACGGCTGATATCGGCGGCGTTCGGCATGCGGAGAAAGACGCTGCTCAATGCACTCGGTTCGTCATTTTCGCATTTTTCAAAGGAGGAACTTGCAAAAATTATAGAATCAGCGGGCATTTCACCTACCGTTCGCGGCGAGCGACTGTCGGTGGCTGAATACGCTCATCTTGCGGATGTAATGGCTGAATGGACGAAAAATGAAGCGTGATTTCAGGTACCGTGAAAATGCAGGATTGAAAGTCGGATAATTCAAAAACAATTTATTAACACCGTGTTAATTTCGGACTTAAATCGGCAAATAGGCTTGATTTTTCCGCGATTATGTAGTATCATGTTTGCGGAATCAAATTTTGAGAGGAGATTACCATGACTAACAATAGTTACATTAACAATTGGATCAAGGAGATGGCTGAGCTCACCACTCCTGACAATATCGTTTGGATAGACGGCAGCAAGGAGCAGACCAAGGCTCTTCAGGAACAGGCTGTCAAGGACGGCACTCTCGAGGCGCTCAACCCGGATCTTCTGCCGAACTGCTTCCTCCACCGCACCGCGGTTAATGATGTTGCGCGTGTCGAGAATCGCACCTTCATCTGCACCAGAGAGAAGGCAGACGCAGGCAACATCAACAACTGGATGGATCCTAAGGAGTGCTACGACAAGCTCGGTAAGCTCTTCCGCGGCTCCATGAAGGGCATGACCATGTATGTCATTCCTTACTCGATGGGTGTTGTCGGCTCCGATTTCGCAAAGATCGGTATCGAGCTGACCGATTCCATCTATGTTGTTCTTAACATGCTTATCATGACAAGAGCAGGTCAGCAGGTCATCGACGTGCTCGACAGCATCGGCGACAACTTCATCAAGGGACTGCATGCTCGTGCAGAACTCGACGAGAATAACCGCTACATCTGCCACTTCCCGGAGGACAACACCATTTGGTCCATCAATTCCGGTTACGGCGGAAACGTACTGCTCGGCAAGAAGTGCTTCGCACTCCGTATCGCCTCCTACCTCGGTCGTAAGGAGGGCTGGATGGCAGAGCACATGCTCATCCTCGGTGTTGAGTACCCGAACGGTGAGACCAAGTATGTGACCGCTGCATTCCCGTCCGCATGCGGTAAGACCAACCTCGCAATGCTCATTCCGCCGGAGGTATTCCGCAAGAAGGGCTACAAGGTTTGGTGCGTAGGCGACGATATCGCCTGGCTCCGCGTCGGCAAGGACGGCAGACTGTGGGCTGTCAACCCCGAGAACGGCTTCTTCGGCGTTGCTCCCGGCACCAACGAAAAGTCCAACCCCAACGCTCTTGCTACTACCAAGCGTGATACTATCTTTACGAATGTTGTTCATGACCTCGATAACAATACCGTTTGGTGGGAGGGTCTTAACGACAATCCCCCGAAGAATGCTATTGACTGGAAGGGCAACAAGTGGGATTATACCAAGTATGACAAGAAGGATAAGTCCACCTGCGGCGCTCATCCGAACTCCCGTTTCACCTCTGTTGCAAAGAACTGCCCCTGCGTATCGCCTAAGTTTGACGATCCCGCCGGCGTTCCGATCTCCGCTATTATCTTCGGCGGACGCCGTGCAAAGACCGCTCCTCTCGTATATCAGTCCACCAGCTGGCAGAACGGCACCTTCGTCGGCTCCATCATGGCTTCCGAGACTACCGCAGCTGCAGCAGGCGCTGTCGGTGTAGTTCGCCGCGATCCTATGGCTATGCGTCCTTTCGTAGGCTACGATATGGGCGACTACTTCCAGCACTGGCTCGACATGGGCAAGAATATCCCGAATCCGCCTAAGATCTTCCACGTCAACTGGTTCCGTACCGATGACGAGGGTCACTTCATTTGGCCCGGCTACGGCGAGAATATGCGCGTAGTTAAGTGGATTCTTGACCGCTGCGAGGACAAGGCTGATGCTGAGCTCACTCCTATCGGCTACATTCCGAAGCCCGAGGATATCGACGTTGAGGGTCTTGAGGGTGTTTCTACCGATACTATCCGTGAGCTGCTCCGCGTTGATACCGCTTCGTGGCTCGAGGATATCGAGAACATCCGCGAGTTCTACAAGACTGTCGGCGACAGAGTCCCGGCTGAGCTCATTGAGGAGCTTAACAGTCTCGAGGCTCGTCTTAAGGCAGCTAAGTAATCGGTTGAATTCTATCGAAATTTTATCGGTTAATATGATTCATATTCACGGAGCGAACCCGCGCGGCTCGCTCCGTGATGTGTTTTTTGAGGCGAAAAATCGGCGACTTGATGGGCGTGTGATTCGGTCGCTTTCCCACACGGACGGTCGGAGCATGGCTGTGGTTCGCCGAAAAATATGATATCGCAATTGGCGAATGCATCTGAAATATGAAAAAAAGAAGAGGGAGTAACTGCCGCGGCGGCGATAACGGATATGAAGAAAACGGATGTGTGCTTTCAGCGCAGCGGATATATGCCGTGCGCGGCGCGTGCGGAGGACGGCGAAAAGCCGCTGAGCTATCGGCTCGTATATTCCGATAAGGCGGTGAAGAATGTCAGTATACGTATCTCGCGCGACGGCGAGGTCGAGGTCCGCTCTCCGCGCGGTGTGTCGGAGGAGTTTATTCGGCAGCTTGTCGAGAGCAAACGCAAGCTGATATTGCGTGCGCTCGCGGAGCGTGCGGGACTCGATGAGGCTCGCTCTTATTATACGCTCGATTACGGATACAGTGCGCCGCTGCTCGGAGCAGACTATCCGATAATCGCCGCATCGGATGATCTCGGCAATGCCTTGGCTTCTGTCGCGGGTGAAAATGCCCTTGCCTCCGCGAAGAATGCAGACTCGTCGCTCAAGACCGCCGCCGCATCGTTCAAAACTGCCGACTCGGATACATCCGCAGATATGTGCGGCAGGCACGGAAAAGCCGCCTCTCGCACATTCGGCGTAAAGTCAGATCTGCCGCAGACCACGCTGCTGCCTGTCTCCTGCCGTGCGGGCTGCTTTGACGGCAGTGCATTCATCCTGCCTGCGGGGCTTGAGCCGATAGAGGTCGAGCGCGCGCTCGCGGGTATATATGCTGCGGCGGGCAGGCAGTACCTGACCGAGCGAACGCGCATTATTGCTGCGGATATGGGCATGGACTGCCCGCCTGTTTCGCTCTCCGGCGCAAAAAAACAGTGGGGCAGCTGCACGCACAATAAGCGCGGAGATGATAGGATAAGCTATTCGTGGCGCCTGATGCTCGCTTCGCCTCGGGCGGTCGACTCGGTGGTCGTCCATGAGCTGTGTCACGTCGGCGAAATGAGCCACGGCGAACGCTTTTGGCGGCATGTCAAGAACTACATGCCCGACTATTCGGAGTCGCATGAGAAGCTGCGGCGGCTCGCGGCTGCAATGGCGCGCCGCTTTCATGTCTGATAAGCGTAATATATTGCTTTGATCCTATTTGACCGAGAATAATATCTCGATGAAATTGAGAATGGCACGGCATTTTCTACGATAGATTCGGTCGCTTAGCTGTTGTTCTGTCGGTATTGTAAGCAATGCGCGCTGCATGCGTCATGTATCTGCGCGGTGCATCGAGGCATGCCGGCATGCTCAGGTCTTGCCCGGATGCTGCTTTTCCTTGTAGTACAGCATGCAGTGGCAGTAGCCCTCAAAATTTTCGTCTGCTATCTGACGGCGAAATTCCTCGCATATGCACTTGTACTCCTCGGTACGCTGCGTACGGCAGGGGCAGTATCCGCCGGTTCGGCGCAGCCCCTCCTTTACCGCACGCACCACATCCTCGTTTTCGTTCAGACGGATTTTCGGTGCAGTCAAGGTCACGCCTCCTCGATAAGGCTCAGCACAGCCTCGCGCGATATCGCGCCGACCGAGCGCTTCTTCTCAACGCCGCCCACGAATACCGCAAGTGTAGGGATGCTGATGATGCCGAACTTCATGGCAAACTCCGGCTCATCATCGACATTTATCGAGCAGATGCGGCAGGGCGCGTCGCCCTCTGCAAGCTCCTCGATTATCGGCTTCATCATCATGCACGGTCCGCACCATGTAGCCCAAAAGTCGATTAGAACCTTGCCCTCGGCTTCGACTACCTCTGCTTCAAAATTGTCCTTTGTGATCTCGATAACGCTCATTATTCTTCTTCCTTTCCTATTTTGCTTTTGTCGAGCATTTTGACCGATATATTCATTATCAGCCTGCCGGCGAGCGCATATGCAGGCTGTAGCAAAAACAGTCCTGCCATTATCAGCAGCTCGCTTGTATACGGCGCGCGGTAGTATTCGTTTGCCAGACTGTAAAAAAACAGCACGGCATAGTAGATCTCGGTTATAAGTCCGATCGACAGCTTTATCACCGCCGAGGCGGTCATGCTGCGGCGCAGTGCCATGGGGATACCCGCGCCGAGACGTTCTGCAAGTCTTCGGCACTTCGTGCTGTGGAGCACTTTGTCGGTGCCGGAGCTATTTCCGCTGCGGGAGAAGAGGCTTCTCGTGCCTCTTGCGTCTGCGCTCTTCTTTCCGCTGCTGCCGTTTGTCTCGTAATTGCTTGCACACTGTGCGTTTTTGCCGCGACCTTTGTCTTCGGCGATGCCGTCAGTGCTTTGACCGCCGTCAGCCTCGATACCTGCGCGCCGACGCATTGCACCGAGCGCTGCAGACGTAATATGACTGCCCTGCTGCGCCGGCATTGACTGACGCTTTACGGAGACGGTCCTATCGCGGTGTGGCTGCTCCGGTGCCGCGCTTCGACTTGTGCGCTTCCCGCGCTTTTTCCGACTGTCCGCCGCACGTTCGCCGTGCTTTCCTATCAGCGGAACGGTAAGCAGCGAAACGGCATATACGAGCAGATCGAACAGCCACAGCCCGATATATCCGAGATAGCTTTTTATATTCGATCCGGCGCCGAGCAGCAGCTCGAGCAGCGGCGGCGAAATATACGGCATCATCAGCCCGACGGCGGAGATGATGAACAGCGGAATGCTTTCTTTTGCCCCCCTGATATAAACGCTGCGCAGCGAGACCGCAAGCGGCAGGTAGGGCAGCAGTGCACTGAGCGCCTGTATCAGGTAGTAGGTCACCACCGGCAGCACCTGATGCTCGATGTCTCCCGCATAATAGGTGTATATATAGCTCAGACCTATGCTGTTTACCGCCGTGAACAGCAGCGCCGTTATCAGCGCAAATGCATATTCACGCCGCGACGGTGAGCTGCGGCTCGTCTCATTCTGCGCCTCGTCATCCGGCGGCATCGAGCTTCCGCTGTCTATCTTAGCGGGCGGCGAGGAGCTCCTCGCGCTTATCCCTCTTGGCTGTGCGGAAACTCTGCCGTTCGGCATGCCCGGCGGAGCTGCGTGCTCCTGCGCGGCGGCTGTGTTTTTATTATTATCGGTATTCAAACATCTTCCTCCCGAATAGCTTCCTGTTGCAATTGTAGCACGAGCCGGCGTTTTTTACAAACCTGCACGGCTAAATAAGTGTGAATGATATGTAAACTTTGAGTGTCCGCATATTCCTCTGCCCGACATCGCAATATTAGGCAACGCGGCGGCATATAAATAATGCGAAAACCATGAAAGCGAGGACGCACTATGGAGATATACATTACATCCGAAGGGGACAGCTATGCAGCGATAGCGGATAGGGTCGGCGTTGACGAGGGCTATCTGCGCTCGGTAAACGGCGCGGCATCGGGCGAGCCGGCACTCGGTCAGGCGGTGGTGATAATTCGCCCGGAGCGTACTGTAACGGTGGGCGATGGGGAGACGCTGTACGGCATTGCGAGCGCAAACGGTATGACGCTCCCTGCGATCTACCGCCTCAATCCCGCGCTCGGCGGCAGAACGGAGATATACCCGGGTCAGGTGATAGTTTTGTCGGTGCAGGGCGAGCGGCGCGGACAGCTCGAGACGAACGGATATACATATACCAATGTCGACGAGGCGCTTCTGCGCAGCGTTCTGCCGTACATGAGCTATCTTACTGTTTTTACATATGGCTTTACGCCCGAGGGGGAGCTGCTCGAGCCGCAGAATGAGGAGAGGCTGCTCGGGCTCTGCCGTGAGTACGGTACCGCGCCGATAATGATGATATCGACGCTGACAAGCGAGGGCAGCTTTTCAAATCAGCTGTCGAATGCGCTGTTTACAAGCCCCGAGGCGACCGGGACGCTGATATCGCGCCTTATCGCACGCGCGGAAGAGCTTGGGTACTACGGGATAGATGTCGACTTTGAGTATGTATTTGCCACCGACACCGATGCCTTTGCCGCATTTGTTTCGGCGCTGACCGAGGCGGCGAACGCGCGCGGTATACGCGTGTGGATAGCGCTCGCACCGAAGAGCTATGCCGAGCAGCCGGGGCTGCTCTACGAGGCACATAATTACTCGGAGCTCGGTGCGGCGGCAAACTATTCGACGCTCATGACATACGAGTGGGGGTACAGATACGGTCCGCCCATGGCTGTTGCGCCGCTCGATAAGGTGCGCGTGGTGGTCGAATACGCGCTCACCGAGATGCCGGCGGAGAAAATTTTTATGGGTGTGCCGTGCTACGGCTACGACTGGAGCCTGCCGTATGTGCGCGGGGTCTCTGCCGCGCCGAGCCTCGGCTGTGAGGAGGCTTGTGCTCTCGCACGGGAGGTCGGCGCCGCAATACGGTATGACCGGGTGTCGCAGGCACCGTATTTCAGATACAAAGCGTCGGATATAGAGCACGAGGTGTGGTTTGGTGATGCGAGAAGCGCGCAGGCAAGCTATGCTCTCGCCGCAGAGCTCGGGCTTCGCGGCATGGCATACTGGAATCTCATGCGTCCGTATACCGTTGCATGGACGGTCGCGGCGAGCGAGTATGATATCATAAGACCGCTCGAGACCATTCCTGTTTCGTCGGGAAATGCGGCGGATGCGGTTGATGCGATGGATGCAGTTGATGCGATGGATGCAGTTGATGCGATGGACGCGATGAACACGGCAGACACGGAAAACGCGGGGGATATGCCGGGAGGGCGCTCCGCGTCGATGCTTTAAACCCGATGGGCTTCTTTACGGGTGTACCGATCGAGGCAGCGAGAAACGGAAAGGCTATACATGACGGTTTGACCGAGACAGAAAGCAGATAAGAGCTTTCGTTCGCTTTTTTCAAATGAGCGGCGCATGTCAAAATAGTACGGAGGGTGGGGAAATTGCCCATCCTCTATTTACTTTTTCGCGGTTATATGTTATAATTATTCGGTAAAACCATCGGCTGCCGCATGGATATGAGCTTCGCTGCCGCCGTGAGACGTAAACAAAAAATATGCCGACACAGTTCGGCGGTATAATAGGATCTTTCGTATGAAAAACGATACAGATATTTCCGCTTCGCCGAGTGAGGAGCTGCGAGGGATAGCGGCCATTATTCCCTCGCTCAATCCGTGTGAGCATCTGACCGAGACTGTGCGGCAGATGCATGCTGCGGGCTTCGACAGCATCATCCTCATAGACGACGGAAGCACAGAGGAAACAAAAAAGTATTTCGCAGAGGCGAGGGAGCTGACCGGCGCGACCTTGCTCACGCACGAGGTCAATCGAGGTAAGGGCGCGGCGCTCAAGACCGCGTTTACCTACATCCTTGAAAGCTGTCCCGATATAGTCGGCGCGGTAACGGTGGACGGTGACGGTCAGCACACGGCGCATGATGCCGTAGCATGCGCACGCAGGCTTGCTCGCCACATCCGCGAGCATGATGCTGCGGAGTCACATGGTGAGAACGCCGGCAGGGTGCCGCTCGTTATAGGCGTACGCGACTTTTCACGTGACGATGTGCCCGCACGCAGTGCGTTCGGTAACCGTACGACGGCGCTTCTTTTCCGTCTTTTCTTCAATCTGCGCGTGACAGACACACAGACCGGACTGCGCGCCGTTTCGCGTGCGAATATGGAGGTTTTCCGCCGCCTGCGCGGAGAGCGCTACGAGTACGAGACCAATATGCTGCTCGAGTGCAAGCGTTTCGGCATTGCCATAGAGGAGATACCTATAGAGACGGTGTATATCGACGACAATTCCGAGTCGCACTTTAATCCTTTTATCGACTCGCTTCGCATATATGCGCTTATTCTGAAATTTATGTTCAGCTCGATGGCGGCGACGGCGATAGACTATACTCTGTTTATGCTGTTGTTTACGCTGTTTGTCTCGCTCAGCGATAAATATCCGTTTTTTGCGAGCAATATACCGTACATCGGCACACAAACTGAGGTGCTGCTCGCCACTGTGCTTGCGCGCATAGTTTCCTCGCTGTGCAATTTTGCGCTCAACTCGCACCTTGTGTTCTCCTGCGGAAGGGCACGTCTGCAAACGCTTGTGCGATATTATACGGTCGCGATACCGCAGATGCTTATCTCCGCACTTCTTGTCTCGCTTATTTCGCAGTTTACTCAGCGCGGCGGAATAGTTGTCGCGATAGCTAAGATTATTGTTGATATTATGCTGTTTCTTATCAGCTTCCGCATTCAGCGAGGGTGGGTATTTTCCGAAAAAAATCGCAGCGCCGGTCGGATAAAATCGTCCGGACCGAAAAAGCGAAAACAAGCTTCTTAATGACGGCTTTAGTATAATCTGATTTGCGGAATGCTGTCGGAATCCTCGCAGATTCCTTCAAAAGATGAAATAATGTTTTCGCTTTTTCTGCGCCCGATTTCGCCGCACGACGTACGCTTGTACGCCTTGCGCGACGAAATCGAACACTCCAAACGATTTTATCTCTCCCCATTTCGGGTCGGCTAAAAAAGCGCAGACCGAAAAAGCGGATAAAACGCATTTGTAAGGCTTCTTATTCAGCACAAATGCTGTGAAATCAGATGAAATCCTATCGGATTTCTCCGAAGGAATAATTATCCGCTTTTTCTACCGCCGAAAATCGCCTCTGCCGTACAATTGTACGGCGACGTGACGATTTTCGACGATTCTGCATCTTTTTTATCTCTCCCCACCGCGGGTCGGCTAAAATCGTCTGCACCGAAAAAGATAATCTAAACATTTATACGGATGTTCCCGTCAAATGCTGCATGCCGCACGCGATTAGTTCTCGGATGTGACCGCTGCGCGGATGTGGAAAATGCCTTTGTATGTGAAAGGAAAGAGCCTTGAATACATCAGCTCCTATACGACCGACAGATATGCCGCAGAACAGACTCATGTCGCGGCAAACAACCAAAAAGAAGCGCCGCCTGCGTCCGTCGACGGTGATAGCGCGCGTGCTCATCGTGTTTGCGGTAACACTGCTGCTCATTGTTATAGCGCTTTACGGTGTTATGCTCATACTTACGCACGGCCCGTCCGAATCGGCTAAGCGTCTGTTTGTAATGAGTGTCAAGGAGACGAGCGCCGGAGGCTTTCTTGCCGATATGTGCCTCTCGCGCGATGAGGTGGATGCAATACTTGCCGAAAAGGCTGCGGCGGTCGACAGAATGCAGAATACCGAGCAGAATACCGATCTTATCACGATAGGCGGGGATAAGAATGACGACAAAACACCCTCCGACGGCAGCTCGGATAACAGTACCGACGGCAGCAACACAGATAATACCTCGACTGCCGAGATCGTCGCACAGGGCGACGGCATACGCGTGGAGCGGGTCAGCGGCGGCACATACAACGGCGTTATGATGATAGTGGACGACCCGAAGCGCGTCTTTGTCGGCATTCCCGATGCCTACGGCGAGGATAAAAAGGGACTGTCTCTCAAGCGCCTTATCGAGAAGTACGGTGCGATAGGCGGTACGAACGCCGGCGGCTTTGCCGATCCGGGCGGAATGGGCAACGGCGGCGTTCCGAAGGGGGCCGTCATAAAGGATGGGGAACTGAAATACGGCAGTATGAACGGCTCGTACAGTATGGTCGGCATCGACGGCGACGGCATTCTGCATGTCGGAACTATGTCTCCGAAGTCGGCGCTCGACGCAGGCGTTCGCGATGCGGTCAGCTTCGGCCCTGCTCTTATAATCAACGGCACGCCATGCAATTCCGGCGGAAGCCTCAGCGGCGGCTTTAATCCGCGTACCGCTATAGGACAGCGATCCGACGGCGCGATGCTGATGCTTGTTATCAACGGACGCTCCATAGGCTCGCTCGGCGCAACGCTTGACGACCTTGTCAGCGTTATGCTCGACTACGGCGCTGTCAACGCCTCGAACCTCGACGGAGGTGCCTCATCGCTTATGATGTACGACGGCGGAACTATGAATAATTCGGCTTACGTTTACGGTGAGCGCGTGCTCCCGAATGCGATACTTGTAAAGTGAGGACGGCTATGGATAACGAAAACAAGAACATATTCACACCGTCCTCTGCCGCCTCGCTCGACAGACTGCGCGAGCGTCGCAATACCGCCTCGACCGGAGACGACACGGGCGGTGAGGCTGCGTCGGCAGCGCAGAGCGGTCCGGAAAACGGGCAGAGCCGTATTCCTAAAATATTGAAACCCGAGGCTCGGTCGGCGCAGCGGGCAGAGTCGGGCGAGGCGCCGAATGAAACCGGTCCGGCAGCATCGGATGCTGTACGGCAAACCGTGCAGAACGGGGTGGGCGGAGAACCGACATGCGCACCGCAGCAGACTGCACAGAGTGCGGCTCGGCGGAACATGCCCGGCAATATCAGGCAGGCTTCGACCGGCGGTGCACGACAGCCGATGACAGAGCCGAAACGCTCCGAAACCGCGAACAGAGTACGTCAGGCAGACCGTGCTGCCTCTCCGAGGCAGAGCTTGCAGCCCGATGCGGCGAAGGCTCGGCGCAATATCACGCAGCCCGGCACTGCAAGAGGACAGCAGAATCCCGCACGGACGGGCGCGGGCAGAGCATCGCGCGACAGCACGCAGTCTGTGGGAGTGCCGCGTCCGCGCACACAGCCGATGGGTGCTGTACCATCCGACAAATCGAATGGCAGCGGCGTAAGGGCGGTGGATGTTTCCGATCTGCGTAAAAGAAAGAGCGGATTTTTCAGAGGACTTAGGATATATATAATCATCGCTCTTGCCGTTATTGCGGCGGGACTCGGCGTTTTCTATGCATTTATGTCCGCCTTTGAGTACACACGCCCCGAGAATCGGATAAAGGATTATTTTTCATCGCTTGACGGCTCGGCTGTATATTCGCTCATATCGGAGCGGCGCGGCGCGGATGAGGAAAATGCCGCAGCGCTTGCAGCCGATATATCGGCTGCATCGGATTCGCTCTCGAGTGCGCGTACCGGCGGAACGGGAGACGACGGATCACTGAGCTACGGCGTTATACGCGACGGCAAGACCGTTGCGCTCGTTACCATCGCACCGAGCGGACAGAGCCGCTTCGGTCTTGAGGTGTATTCGGTGACCTCCTGCCGGCTTGTCGACAGCTATGTGTCGGAGTTCCTTCCGACCTTTTACAGCGCCGAGATACATGCGCCGTCCTCCGGTACGGTCGTGCTTTGCGGCGAGACGCTTGAACGCGCATCGGCGGAGCAGGGCGCTGTTTACCCGATCCTCGACGGACTTTCCGCGTACAGCGGCGGGGACGACCGCGAGCTTGTCTATCGCGTCGACGACCTTACGGAGCAGCCGAGCGCGCAGTATATAGATTCTGCGGGCGCGACCTTTGAGGGCAGCTTTGACTTAGACGGTGTATGCCGCTTCGACGGCGCAGGCAGCGCGCCTCTCGCCGAGAGCTGCACACAGACGGTCGAGAAATTTATAGAGACCTATGTTACATATACCGCCGCAGGCTATACCGACGGTACAATGGCAAAATTCGTCGCTACCCGCAGCCTGACATGGCAGGGCTCGGAGGCCTACGAGGATATTACAGCCTCGCGCTTCAGCTTTGCTCAGAACATACCGTGCACGGTAAAGAGCCTTGATATTACGGCATACGACTTTTTCAGCCACGGCGCGGATATGTTCTCCTGCAAGGTCGATTTTACGGCGGAAATGAAAAATTTCGGTCAAAAGACCGATACGGTCAAGGGCACAGAGCTTGTATTTGCGCGCAGCGGCGCGGATTTTCTCCTTGTCAGGATGCGCCTGAGCTGAGATGACGGCTCAATGAAATAAAAAAAGAAACGGAACTATACTATGGGAGCATTTTTAGAAGCCGTAACGACGTGGGACGCGTCGGTCATTACGGCAATATACGAGAATGTGCACAGCGCCTTTCTCACGATGTTTTTTCGAATCGTAACGCTGCTCGGCGAGGGCGGCATCTTCTGGATAGCCGTGGCGGTCATACTGCTTTTCTTTAAAAAGACCCGCCGCAGCGGCATCTGCATAGGTGCTTCGCTGCTTATCGGAGTTATCGTCGGAAACGGCATCATAAAAAACGTCGTCGCCAGACCGCGTCCGTACGACGCTATCGAGGGGATAGAGTCGGTGGTGTCGCATCTCTCTGACTATTCGTTCCCGTCGGGGCATTCACTCTGCTGCTTTGAGGCGGCGACGGCGCTTGCGATGAACCGCACGAAGTGGGCTATCCCCGCATATGTCGGAGCGGTGCTCGTTGCGGTGTCGCGACTGTTCCTTTTTGTTCATTATCCGACCGACGTTATCTGCGGCGCACTGCTCGGCGTGCTCTTCGGAGTGCTCGGCTCGCTCGCTGCGGGCGCGATATACGACCGTGTGTGCGCGAATATCGCGGCAAGCAAAAAAACACCCGCCTGAGCGGCAATGGAGGATAGCATATGTGCGGAATTGCCGGATTTACCGGAATGCTTGAAGCACGGCGGGAGATAATCTCCCGCATGATGGACCGCATAGTTCATCGCGGACCCGATATGTCGGGCGATTATCTCGGAGACGGAATAACGCTCGGCTTCAGACGGCTGAGCATCATCGACCTATCCGAGGCGGGACGTCAGCCTATGACGAGCGAGGACGGCAGATATACCGTTATCTTCAACGGTGAGATATATAATTACCGTGAGATAAAGGCGCAGCTTGCCTTTCGCGGACATACATTTCACTCAGAGAGCGATACCGAGGTGCTGCTCCATGCGTATATGGAATACGGCAGAGGAATGCTCGATCATCTGCGCGGAATGTTCTCGTTTGCCGTGTGGGACGATGCGGAGCATTCGCTCTTCTGCGCCCGAGACTATTTCGGAATAAAGCCGTTTTATTATTATCCCATGCCCGACGGCGGGCTTATCTTCGGCTCGGAGATAAAGAGCTTTCTTGAGCATCCGGACTTTGACAAGCGGCTTAACCCGCGCAGCCTGCGCCCGTATCTTACATTTCAGTACTCATCGGAGGATGAGACCTTTTTTGAAGGGGTATATAAGCTGCCTCCGGCTCACTGGCTGTTCTGGAAGGACGGAAAGCTCGAGACCGGGCGCTATTGGGAGACTAATTTTGTACCCGATCGAACGAAGAGCCTCGATGAGTGGATAGAGCTTGTTGACGGCGCCGTCTGTGAATCGGTATCGGCACACCGAATAGCCGACGTCAAGGTCGGCGCATTTCTCTCCGGCGGTGTCGACTCGAGCTACATAACTGCGGCTATGCGCCCGGAGCTTACCTTTTCGGTGGGCTACGAATACGAAAAGTTTGACGAGACCTGCTATGCGCGCGAGCTGTCTGAGCTGCTCGGCATCTGCAATATCAGCCGTACGCTGACGGCGGAGGAGTGCATGGACAGCCTGCCTACGATACAGTATCATATGGATGAGCCGCAGTCCAACCCGTCGTCGGTGCCGCTGTACTTCCTTGCGCAGCTCGCGCGGGAGCATGTTACCGTCGTACTGTCCGGCGAGGGCTCCGACGAGATATTTGCAGGCTACGACTGGTATCGCGATACTCCGCAAATGCAGAAGTATAAGCATCTGCCGCGCGGACTTCGTATTGCGGCAGCTGCTGTCGCACGGCATCTGCCGTACTTTAAGGGTCATGATTTCATTATCCGAAGCAGCGGCAGACCGGAGGATTACTTTATCGGTCAGGCTATGGTGTACAGCGAGCGCGAGGCGCCTTCCTATCTTGCATCCGATTACCGCATAGGCAGAACGCCGCGTGAGATAACGGCAGATATATACAAGAACGTAGCTTCAGCCGATGAGCTGACAAAGAAGCAGTATCTCGATATGAAGCTCTGGCTGCCCGGCGATATATTGCTCAAGGCGGATAAGATGAGCATGGCCCACTCGCTCGAGCTGCGCGTACCGTTCCTTGATAGACGCGTGATGGAGCTTGCGGAGCGCATACCCGCCGGCTACCGCATAAAGGACGGCATTACAAAGTATGTGCTGCGTCAGGCGGCTAATCGCACGATACCCGACGACTGGGCAAACCGTCCGAAGGTCGGATTTCCCGTACCGATACGCTATTGGTTCCGTGACGAGCGGTACTATAAGTACGCACGCGACTACTTTACCTCGCCGGAGGCAAGGCGGTTCTTTGACAGTGACGCGCTTGTCCGCCTGCTCGACGAGCACAAGCAGGGCAGCGCGAACAACGGCAGAAAGATATGGACTGCGCTTGTATTCCTTGTCTGGTACGAGCAGTTCTTTCTCCGCAGCTGAGTAATACCGGCGCGGCAGATCCTGATCGATACGGCAGCGCTACGGCATATTCAATATTGCTCGCACCGTTACTCTTCGGGCGACAATCATTCGGCGGCACGGCAGACCCGCTGCCGCATTATAAGGAAGCGATCATATGGCAAAAAGAAATATTGAGACCGAGCTTCGCGGAGTGAAGATAACTCCCGTTCTGCTCGGCGCAGACCTCAACTGCTACAATGTTGCCCGTGCCTTTCACGAGGCGTACGGTGTGCGCAGCTATGCCTTCGGCAGATATAGGGTCGGAAATACCGAGTACTGCCGCATAGTGAAGTTCCGCGCAGTGCCTGATATTGACGATCCCGAGGTAATGCTGAATACTCTCGAGGAGTTTGCCGGTCGGCATGCGGGAGAAAAGCTCATTCTTATGGGCTGCACCGACGACTATGCAACTCTCATCATCAAATATCAGAAGCGGCTCGGAGAACACTACATAATCTCCTGCCCCGACGAGGCACTGACGGAGGATATTACGCTCAAGGCGCGCTTTTACGAGTATTGCGAGCATTACGACATTCCATATCCGCGCACGGTCGTGCTGTCAAAGGGCGACGCGGTCGATACCGCCGATTTTTCCTATCCTATTATAATCAAGCCCTCGAGCAGCGTTCTGTACTGGAAGCACCCCTTTGACGGAATGCAGAAGGTTTACCGTGCACATTCGCAGCGTGAGGCGGAGTCGATTGTTTCCGCCATCTATGCCTCAGGCTATCCCGATAAGATAATAGTACAGGATACCATACCGGGAGACGATTCGCAGATGTACACGCTTACCGCGTACTGCGGTTCGGACGGCAAAGCGCGTATGCTCTGCCTCGGGCACGTGCTGCTCGAGGAGCATACTCCGAAGGGCATGGGCAACCATGCGGCGATACTCACCGACTACAATCGTCCTCTGATGGAGAAGCTGAAAAAGTTTCTCGAGGATATCGGTTATCGCGGCTTTGCGAATTTCGATATCAAGCTCGACAGTCGCGACGGCGAGTTCAAGCTGTTTGAGATCAATGTCCGTCAGGGCAGAAGCAACTATTACCTTACCGCGTCGGGCTGCAACCCCGCCCGCCTTATAGTGGAGGATAAGCTGCTCGGCAGAAGCGGAGAATGTGTTTTCTGTGAGGAAAAGGCATACTGGAGCTATCTGCCGCTGAAGCTCGTGCTGCGCTATGCGACCGTCTCGGAGCGCGAGCAGATATTCCGCTGCCGCGCGGAGGGCAAGGCATTTTCGTCGATGCACTATCGTCCCGATACATTTTTCAATCCGCTGCGCGTGTTTTATGTAGCTATACAGGAGCGCCATCAGATAAAGAAATTCGAGCGCTATTACCCGGTCTCGGGCGTGGAGCGCTATAATAAATAACGTGTTCGCCGCATCAGACCCTCCGAACGGATTTGGACTGCTCGATAGCGATATCGGGACGCCCCTGCGGCGTAAGAGCGGATGTATTACGTTCTTTTATCTTACGTGAAACGGATATAAACAGAAAAAAGGAGTACCGAAAAAATGAAGCTGAGCCGGCTGCTTGACGGATGCGATATTATTACAGCATCGGGCACACAGACAGTGCCCGATGCCGATATCGAAATTACCGCGCTTACTACCGATTCGCGCAGTGCGCGGCGCGGCAGTCTTTTCGTCTGCATATCCGGCGCAAGGAGCGACGGTCACGATTTTGCGGCGAGTGCGTACGAGAGCGGCTGCCGTTGCTTCCTTGCCGAGCGTCCGCTTGACCTTGCGGAGGATGCGTCTGTCGCAGTTGTCTCGTCGACACGCCGTGCTCTTGCAGTGATCGCGCAGCGCTTTTACGGAGAACCGGCGGCATCGCTTCGCCTTATCGGTATTACCGGAACCAAGGGAAAGAGCACGACCGCCGAGCTTATCCGATCGGGTCTTGAAGCGGCGGGACGCAGGACCGGCATAATCGGCACCTGTGGAATCGGATACGGCGGAAGCCTGCGTCCGTCTGCAAATACGACGCCGGATGCGCTTGAGCTTGCACGTACACTTGCCGATATGCGCGACGCGGGAGTAGAGACGGTCGTTATGGAGGTTTCCTCTCAGGCATATAAGCTCGACCGCGTATATGGACTGCGCTTTGCCGAGGGCGTATTTACTAATCTCTCGCCTGATCACATAGGACCGACCGAGCATGCGAATATGGAGGAATATATAAGCAGCAAGGCGCGGTTGTTTGCCGCATCTGCACTCAGCGTGCTTAATGCGGACGATGCGCAATGCGGAAGAATGGCGCACTCAGCCACAGGGGATGTTATCGGCTACGGTATCGACTCTGCCTGCGCTCTGCGCGCGGAGGATATACGCGAGACCTCTGTCTGCGGAAATGCCGGAATGAGCTTTGAGGTCGGCGGTGTGCGCTTTACTGTCGCGATGCCCGGGATCTTCAGTGTTTATAATGCGCTTGCGGCGATTGCGGTACTGCGTGCCGAGGGTGTAGGTGATGGGGTTATCTCCGAGACGCTGCGTCGGGCGCATGTCCGTGGCAGGCTCGAGAGCTTCAGCGACGGCGAGCGGCGCTTTATAATTGATTATGCTCATAACGGCGCAAGCCTTGCAAGCGTGCTGTCGGTGCTGCGCCCGCATACCGAGGGGAGGCTTATCGTGCTTTTCGGTTCTATCGGAGGCAGGGCGGAGCTGCGCAGGCGCGAGCTTGCCGAGGCGGCGGACGGTGTTGCCGACCTCTGTATTGTTACGAGCGACAATCCCGACTTTGAGGATCCGGATGCGATAATTGCCGAGATATGCTCGTATCTCAAGGTGACCCCTTCGGTCAGAATAGCCGACCGCGAGCAGGCGATACAGTATGCCGTTCGCACCGCGGAGCGCGGGGATACCGTTCTCCTTGCCGGCAAGGGACATGAGGATTATCAGATAGTATGCGGAAAAAAGGTTCCTTTTTCGGAGAGGGCTATACTCGAGCGCGAGCTCGGCGGCGTGCTTGTAGGTGCCTGACGGCGCGTATGGGCGAGCCGCAGCAGGGTAGGATCATATAGAAAAATTGCATATCATTTCATTATATCATTCGGAGCACCGCGCAGGTGCTCCTTTTTATCGCGGCGAAGGAAGGCGATAATTATAATATCTCTGTCTGCATTACCGCAGTATGTTCACCCGCCGTTGCCCGTCACCGCGTAATGCGCGGCGGCATATAATGAATCGAGGCACTGTGTGGGCAGAAATGAAAAGCGAAAGAAGGAAAAAGACGGTGAACGGTACACATGCAGGCGGCAGGGCGCGAATCGTCATCGGTTCGGTCAATGCGGTTTTCCGTGCGCGGGAGGTGCTTGCGGCGGTCGGGATATATTCCTCGCCCGTCAGGATAGAGGGCGGCGGCAAGGGCTGCTCTTACGGGCTGATGCTGTCTGCGCAGGAGCTCGGTCGGGCGACCGCCAGGCTCCGCGGCAGCGGTATCGGCTACGAACGTATAATAAGGTAGGCGCGCGGTGAGCCTGATATATTTTGATAATGCCGCGACCTCATATCCAAAGCCTCCCGCCGTGCTGCGCGCAGTGGGAGAGGCAATGCGCGGCGAGTACGGGAATCCCGGACGCGGAGGACACCGCGCCACACTCGCGGCAGCCGAGCGGGTGTACAGATGTCGGGCGGCGCTTGCGGAGATGTTCGGCTGCTCCAGACCGGAAAATGTCATTTTTACCGCAAACGACACCTATGCGCTCAACCTTGCCATCAAGGGGATCGCGCGGCGCGGCGGCAGATATCTCATTTCCTCGATAGAGCACAACTCGGTGCTGCGCCCCGTAGCGTCGCTTGCGGAGCGCGGATGCAGCTACGGGATATATCGTGCCTGCACCGAGGCATCGGCAGCATCGGCAGAGCTGTCGGGACGGCTTTCGCGCGGGGATACCGTCGTATGCTGCCACAGCTCGAATATCTGCGGTATAACTCAGCCCCTCGGCGCAATCGGATCGGTATGCCGCTCACGCGCGGCGCGGTTTATCGTCGATGCAGCGCAGTCGGCGGGGCATATCCCCATAGACATGGAGCGCGACGGTATAGATATCCTCTGCTCATCCGGGCACAAGGGACTGTACGGCATCGGCTGCGGCTTTCTTATCGTCTCGCCCGCTCTCGATTCGATGGTGCTTCGACCGCTTATCGAGGGCGGCAGCGGTATTGCCTCTGCAGAGCTGAGCATGCCCGAATCGCTTCCCGAACGGCTCGAGGCGGGAACGCTGTGTCTCCCTGCGATCGCATCGCTTGAGGCGGGGATCCGCTTTGCCCGCGAGATTGGAGAAGAAGCGATAGAGACGCATATCTGCGGTCTCGGCAGACGGGTGAGGGATATGCTGCTGTCGCTGCCGGGTGTTCGCGTGTATATGCCGGAGCGGGTAGGCGGGGTTGTTCTGTTCAATGTTATGGGACGCGGCAGCGAGGAGGTCGCGGCGGAGCTCGATGCCCGCGGAATATGCGTTCGTGCGGGGCTGCACTGCTCGCCGCTTGCGCACAAGATGCTCGGAACGCCCGAGGGCGGTGCGGTTCGCGCAAGCTTCGGAATATACAATACGGCAGAGCAGACAGATCGGTTTTACCGGGCAATGAAGGAGATAACCGCGCAGATGAAATGAGCAAAAACGTGAGCGATCGTCATCGCATGGGCGGTCGCTCTGTGTATTTTGCCGTATTATATAATACGGGTTGAATTTCACATTTTTTTGTGCTACAATGAAGAAATACGGAATGACGTATAGGAAAAGCCGTAGGAGAAAAGCGCGAGAGCATTACCCGGATCGGCTGCCGTACATTCCGAAAATGCAGCGATTCAGTTCTGATTTTAAGCGAGACGGCGGCTGCCGTGTGCGCTTTAACCACCGCATGCGGTGCAGGGCGGGGAAAGGGGCGGAAATGAAATACAGACTGGCGATATTCGATCTTGACGGGACGGTGCTGAATACCTTAGAGGATTTGGCGGCGGCGACGAATGCCGCGCTCGAGAAAAACGGAATGCCCGCACGGACTATCGACGAGGTGCGGCAGATGGTGGGAAACGGAATACATAAGCTCTGCGAGCGCGCAGTACCCGAGGGTACGGACGGCGGCGCCTCGGAGCAGGTCTACCGCGACTTTATTGAATGGTACGGCGTACATATGTACGACAGCACAAAGCCGTATGACGGAATAATTCCGATGCTTACGCGGCTCTCCGCCTGCGGAGTTCGCACCGCGGTGGTGTCAAACAAACGCGATGAGGCGGTGCGCGAGCTCTGTAAGCGCTATTTTCCCGCGATGTTCGATATAACCGTCGGCGAGCGTGACGGCGTTGCACGAAAGCCCGCGCCCGACTCGGTGCTCGAGGTGCTGCGCAGTCTCGGCTACCGCCGTGAGGAGGCTGTGTACATCGGCGACTCGGATGTTGACATACTGACGGCACAGGCGGCGGATATGGACTGCATTTCGGTCGATTGGGGATTTCGCGATCGTGATTTTCTCGAGAGCAGCGGTGCACAGGTCATTGTCTCAAGCGCGACCGAGCTGCTATCGCATGTGCTCGGCGAGCTGCCCGACCATGCGCAGATCGCCGCATCGCTCTTTCTTGAGGGCTATAACTGCGCGCAGTCGACCTTCCTTGCTTTTTCCGATCTTACGGGAATGGACAGGCAGACGGCGCTGCGGCTCTCGTCGTCGTTCGGCGGAGGAATGGGCAGACTGCGTGAGGTCTGCGGCGCCGTGAGCGGGATATTCATGGCGGCGGGACTGCTGTGGGGCTATGATAAGCCCGGCGACCTTGACGGAAAAACGGCGCACTATGCCCGCATACAATCGCTCGCGGAGGCGTTCCGCGCACGGTACGGCTCTATTGTCTGCCGCGATCTTATGCGCGGTGTGTCCGCAGCACCGGGTCCTGAGCCTGCGAAGCGGGATGCGGAGTTTTACGCAAAGCGTCCGTGTCTGCGCTGTATATCGGATGCCGCCTCTATCCTTGACGACATGATAAGAGAGACCGGCGCATACAAAAAGCCGGGAAAGGCAGGTAAGGAAGAATGCTGAAGCTGTTGCGGTGTGTACGCGAATACAAAAAGGCGACCGTACTCACCTTTATTTTCATACTGATAGAGGCGGTGATGGAGACCATTATCCCGTTTGTCACAGCGAGCATGCTGAACGGCGTTCAGCAGGGTACCGACATGCGCTTTCATACTCTCGCGCGGCGGTCTGCTCATCGTGCTTGCACTCTGCTCGCTCTGCGCGGGCGCGATAGCGGGCAAGACGAGCGCAGAGGCGTCTGCGGGCTTTGCAAAGAATATGCGCAGCGACATATTTGCGAGCATACAGCGCTTTTCGTTTGCGAATATCGACCGTTTTTCATCCTCGTCGCTCGTCACCCGTCTGACGACGGACGTGTCGAATGCGCAGCTTGCGTATATGATGACTATCCGCACAGCGGTGCGTGCGCCGCTGATGCTTATCTTTTCGATAATCATGGCATTCATAATGGGCGGTGCGCTCGCGACCTCCTTTGTTATCATCATACCCGTGCTCGTTTTCGGACTGCTCATGATAGCGAGAAAGGCAATGCCCGCCTTCCGTTCTGTATTCCGCAAGTATGACCGACTGAACGAATCCATTGAGGAAAACGTCCGCGGAATGCGCGTTGTAAAGGGCTTCTCGCGCGAGGACCATGAAAAGAAAAAGTTCGGAGCGGCTGCCGACGATATTCGCGGCGACTTTACCCGTGCAGAGCGTATTGTGGCGCTCAACGCACCGCTCATGCAGCTATGCATATACTTCAACATGGTATTTATCCTGCTTGTCGGCTCGCGCATGATACTCTCCTCGGGCGGCGCTGCCATCAACGTCGGTGAGATATCGGCTATGCTCAACTACGGCTTTCAGATAATGATGCAGCTGATGATGCTCTCGATGATCTATGTTATCCTGACCATCTCGTACGAGTCGATGGAGCGTATCGGCGAGGTGCTCGACGAGCAGCCTACGCTGACAAGCCCGAGCGGTGCTCTTACCGAGGTGCGCGACGGCGAGATAGATTTCGACGGTGTTTCGTTTCGCTATTCCGAAAAGGCGGAGCGCGACGCGCTCTCGGATATCGAGCTGCATATCCCGTCGGGCAGCACGGTCGGTGTGCTCGGCGGAACGGGCTCGGGAAAATCCTCGCTCGTTCAGCTGATACCGCGTCTGTACGATGTCAGCGCGGGTGCGGTTCGCGTCGGCGGAGAGGATGTTCGCTGCTATGAACTTGACTCGCTTCGTCGGTCGGTCGCAATGGTGCTGCAGAAGAACATGCTGTTTTCGGGCACAATCGCGGAGAATCTGCGGTGGGGTAACGAATCCGCGACCGATGAGGAGCTTGTCGAGGCGTGCCGTCTCGCGCAGGCGCATGAATTTATCGAGTCGTTCCCGGACGGCTACAACACTCATATAGAGCAGGGAGGAACGAATGTTTCCGGCGGTCAGAAGCAGCGTATCTGCATTGCCCGCGCGCTGCTCGGCAAGCCGAAGATACTTATTCTCGACGACTCGACGAGCGCGGTCGACACCAAGACCGACGCGCTCATTCGCGACGGCTTTGCCCGCTTTATCCCCGAAACAACAAAGATAATCATATCGCAGCGCGTCTCGTCGGTGATGGATGCGGATATGATTATAGTGCTCGACGGCGGCAGAATAGTTGCATCGGGCAAGCATGAGCAGCTGCTTGACAGCTCGGATATCTACCGCGAACTTTACGAGCAGCAGACAGGAGGTGACGGAGATGAAGAATGATAAGAAGAAAGTTCAGAGCGGCAAAAAGCCCGGCTCGCTCGGTCGTATTCTCCGCCTGCTGATAGAGTTTTATCCCCGTCTTGTTCCGCTGACGGCGGTGTGCATTATATTTTCCGCGATAGTATCGTCCATCCCGTCGATATTCGTGCAGAAGGTGCTCGGCATCGTTACCGACTATCTCGAGCGCGGCGACAGCGATATAGGCGCGGCATTTGCGGAGATAATCCCGATAGTGATAATCCTTGTCGTGCTGTATCTGCTCGCAATGCTCTCGATAACCGCGTACAACCAGCTCATGGCTGTAATTACGCAGGGCTTTCTCTGCAAGCTGCGCTGCCGTATGTTCGACGGCATGCAGAATCTGCCCATCAGCTATTTTGACACTCACAAGCACGGCGACATCATGAGCTATTACACAAACGATATCGACGCGCTGCGTCAGCTCGTATCGCAGTCGCTCCCGCAGCTGCTGCAGGCGGCGGTCATAGTGCTGACGGTGCTCGGCATAATGCTCTGGTACAGCATTCCCATGACGCTCATTATCGTTCTCGGCGTTGTGCTGATGGTCGTTGTGTCAAAGAAGGTCGGCGGCGGCTCGGCTAAGTACTTCATCCGTCAGCAGCGCTCGATAGGAAATGCAGAGGGCTACGCGCAGGAGATGATGAACGGGCAGAAGGTCATCAAGGTATTCTGCCACGAGGGCGAGGCTCAGCGCGGCTTTGATGAGATAAACGAGGAGCTTTATCAGGACAGCTACCGTGCGCATGCTTATGCAAACGTTCTCGGACCTATCATAATGAATATCGGAAACGTGCTCTACGTTCTCTGCGCTACCGTCGGCGGCGCGCTTGTGCTATCGGGTCTGCCTAATGTCGGTATCAGCTCGATAGCGGCGGGCATCGGTGTTCTTACCGTCGACGTGCTCGTGCCGTTTATGAGCATGACCAAGCAGTTCACGGGAAATGTCAATCAGGTCTCGCAGCAGATAAACTCGGTAGTGCTTGCAATGGCGGGCGCTGAGCGTATCTTCTCGCTTATCGACACGCAGCCCGAGACCGACGACGGATATGTTACGCTCGTAGACGCGGAGATTTCCGACGACGGCAGCATCCGCGAGGCAGATCATCATACGGGCAGATGGGCATGGAAGCATCCGCACGGCGACGGCAGCGTTACATATACCGAGCTGCGCGGCGATGTACGTATGACCGATGTCGATTTCGGCTATACGCCCGAAAAAACGGTGCTGCACGATGTCTCCGTATTCGCGGAGCCCGGGCAGAAGGTGGCGTTCGTCGGTGCAACGGGCGCGGGCAAGACCACTATCACCAACCTCATCAACCGTTTCTACGATATCGCCGACGGCAAGATACGCTACGACGGCATCAATATTAATAAGATCAAAAAATCCGACCTGCGCCGCTCGCTCGGCATCGTTCTTCAGGAGACGAACCTGTTCACGGGCACGGTGATGGACAATATCAGATACGGAAAGCTCGACGCGACCGACGGGGAATGCCGCGCCGCCGCCCGACTCGCGGGTGCGGACGACTTTATCTCCCGCCTGCCGCAGGGCTATGATACCATGCTTACCTCCAACGGCGCAAACCTCTCGCAGGGTCAGCGCCAGCTGATAGCCATCGCCCGCGCGGCGGTCGCCGACCCGCCTGTAATGATACTCGACGAGGCGACCTCCTCGATAGATACACGTACCGAGGCTATCGTTCAGCGCGGTATGGATAAGCTGATGGAGGGCAGAACGGTGTTCGTTATCGCGCACCGTCTCTCGACCGTCAAGAATTCGGATGTCATTATGGTGCTCGACCACGGCAGAATAATCGAGCGCGGCAGCCATGATAAGCTGATAGCCGAAAAGGGAACATATTATCAGCTGTATACGGGCGCATTCGAGCTCGAATAAGCGGCGCGGGGATGACACAGCATCCTGCGGGGCAGAGCGCGGACAGTGAAAAAAATACCGCTTTTGCGTTCTCGGGGGCGCTGCACAAAAATATTAACAATTCGACACTTGACATTCAAATGGAAATGATATAATATAGTGCTCAAGATGATACGCGACACGTTATTATCTTGAGCATTTTATTTTCAGATACCCCGTTTCTTCGACACGAAAGGATATAAATATATGGAAAGAACAAAGCTGTCAATGCGAGTGCTGCCGAGTTATACAAAGGGCGAGGAGATATTCAATATGATCTCGCACATCGTCGGCGGCGCGCTCGGAATAACCGCGCTCGTGCTGTGCGTTGTGTTTGCTGCGGTCAGGGGCGACGCATGGGGCGTTGTCAGCGGCGCACTGTACGGTGCATCGCTCGTTATTCTCTATACGATGTCGAGCATCTATCACGGTCTGCACGATTGTATGGGAAAGCGCGTTCTTCAGGTGCTCGACCACTGCTCGATATATTTTCTGATAGGCGGAAGCTATACACCCATTCTGCTCGTCGCGATAAGACGTAATTACCCCGGCTGGGCATGGGCGATATTCGGTGTTGTATGGGGCTTTGCGGCGCTTGCGACGACCTTTACCGCCATCGACCTCAAAAAGTATCAGAAGCTCTCTATGGCGTGCTATATCGGTATGGGCTGGTGCATTGCCATAGCAGTCAGACCTACGATAGCCTCGCTCGACCTCGGCGGGCTGCTCTGGCTGCTCGGCGGCGGTATCGCGTATACGATAGGCGCGGTTCTCTACGGCATCGGAAAGAAGCATAAATATATGCATTCGGTGTTTCATATGTTCGTGCTTGCGGGAAGCATCATGCATTTCTTCTGCATCTTCTTCCATGTGATACTTGCGTGATTATATAGAAAAATCCACTGTGTATTTCGATGATTCGCTGTTTATATAGAATATCCGTTGCGCATATAAATAGTCCGTTGCATACATAAAAAACTCTCGCATATATAAAAATCTCTCGCATACATAAAAAGCCTGCCGCGCGGGGTCGGATGTTCGACCTCGCGCGGCAGTGCTTATTTCCGCGCGCTCCCGGCAGAGCGGTGCTTTGTTATGTTATGCGTTCATGCCATACCGTGAGCGTCGTCCTGCCCGCACGGTATTTTGCGGGATGCCATACGGGCTCAGTACTCATCGGCAGGGGTGTATATGATACCCTCCTGATCGCGGAGATAATAGTTGTTGATTATCTCGTTGTCAAAGGTGTAGATTATATCGGCATTCGGAATCTCTGCGCCTTCGACATTTATATCATGCCCCAGTTCATCCCGCAGATATTCCAAGCGCTTTCTTTTCTGTTCACAGCAGCGCTCAAAATCCTCTCTCGATATCTCGAAATACTTTACAAACGAAACGGTATACATTTCCTTCGGCTCTGCGTTGTTGCGGTAGTCCGGACGTACGACCGTTTCATACCACTCCGCAAACGCATCCTGATCGACTATATCGTAAAGGAATGAAGGCTCCCAGTAGTAGATATCTCTGTACTTAGGCAGAAATGTTGTTTCATACGGTGCGCATTTGAGTGCGTCCTCTGCGGTCCGTATCACCATTCCATTCTGTTCAAAGCGTGGTATTTCTTTCAAAACCGTTCTATTTTCGGCAGCCCATTCTTCCATTTTGATTTTCTTTGCAGTCAGTTCGGCAGAATCGTTGGGCTCTGTAGTATTTGCGGTGCTGCTTTCATCGCTCTCGCCTCGCAGCATGCTCGGTGGAAAGAAATAGTATATAAGCTCTGTGTCGTCATAGTTCAGTATGTGGCTGTCATCGGGTCTCCTGCGCATGAAGCTGTCAAGGTATATACCTCTCAAATCGCGTGTAAGTAAAGAAATGTAATATACCTCAGATGGCTCGACAAGCTTGCTCTCACCGTCATATACGGAGTAAATATTAATATACACGGGTCCGCCGTTTGCGGGAGAGCGTCCGGTCACGCAGTAGAGCGTTGCCCCGCCCGGTATCTCGACTGCGGGATATCCGAGGTTCCATCGCAGAGAGGTGTTCGGCTCATGCGGAAGCACCTCGATGTCTACCCAACCTTTTTCGGTTATCTCGTCGATTATTCCCTGCAGGTCTGACCTTACAGCTTCGGACAGGTCGTTTGCGGGCCATGACATTATATCAGGCTCGTTTTTCTGTGTGAACCTCTGTGTAAGAGTTTCGCCTTCCGTGCCGTATTTACCGAGCGAATCGTAACGGATCGTAACCCCGTCATTATCGAAGCTAAGCGTTCCCCTCATACCTTCGGTGTTTTCCATACCCTCGGTAATTCCGTCACCGAATACTATTTCACCGTCACGCTCGATTGCTTTTCCTCCGATATATGGGATATCCGCGGAAATTTTAACCTTGAAGTGTATGTATTCGGGCATTATACGCATTATAGTTATATGCGGTGTTGTTGCATAAGGGGGCGCTTCCTTTATATCAGAAGAAAACCATACGCCGATGTAATGACCGTCCGGAAAAACGGTGTCCGTTTCTGCGGTTGTTTCCTGCGATGCGCTTGCTGTTGTCTCGCTCGGCGGCGTTTCCGTCTTTCCGCAGCCTGCCAAAGCTGCTGCGGCGAGAAGTGCAAGCAGTGTAATTATTATTTTTTTCATTGTTACTCTCCGTTAGTATGGATGTGCATATTGGTTGACCGTGATGAATGGTGTTTGAAAAATTCAGGAAAGACGTATAAGCGCACATATGCCGCGCAGCCTATACATCACCGTATAGAGAAAATAAGGTGATGTCTTTGAAATGCCATAAATGTTCTATGGTTCCGTGCAGAGCTGCGTGGATCATACATTTTCATTTCAAGCTCCTCTGTCACTGTCAATTTTTTTAACATTTTGAATCGTATTGTATCTTCAAGCGCGCTGTGATCTTTTCAAAATCACTATATCATATTCTATGCGTAAATACAACAACTTTTCAGTTGAATTGTACCGTTCGGGGTTGAATATTACGGTGTCATTTTTCGCTGATAATAAGATGAAAATACAGCAGCTTTTCAGTTAACCAAGAATTTGATTTGGCGGTTTTCGCAGCTCAGAATATCGTACGGAACATCACCGTTTTCTTCGGCTACAATGTGCTTTAGAATATCGCCGCGATAATAATGTGATCGCGTGCTTATATAGTATGTTTCGGACAGCTCCTCCGACCTTACTCCGTCTATATATACCGAGTAAACAACAGCATAGATCGAATCATACTCATATTCATGATGCGCCGTGACGCAGTACAGGACTCCGTTCTCGGGCAGCTCGAGCGGAGGCATGCTTTCCGAAATCTCTTTTGGAGATGACGAGATCTCGCCCCATCTGTACTTTATGTTAGGCTCGTGGTCGATTATCTCAAAATCATCCCATCCGTTTTCGGTCAGCCTATTCATTATGTCGCTAATATCTGAGCTTATATTCTCGGCAATGCCGCTCTGCTGCAGGTCGATTATATCAGGCTCGTCCTTGACGGTGAAATGCTGAGTCAGCTCGGCTTCTTCGCCGTCGTAGAGAGAGAGATATGTTACTGTTACGCCGTCCTCTTCGAGAGTGATCTCACCCTTTGAACCTCCGTTATGGTTCCATTCTCCGAGATCGTCATATCCGAAGCAGTATCTGCCGTCTCTCAAAACCGCCATGCCTCTGAGACGGTGATTCGCATTATATTCGGAAATGAATATAAGATATTCGGAATTGACGCTCGTTATTCTTATATTCGGTTGTATGCTCTCGCCGGAATACCATAGTCCCACATAATCCTCGATAGGTGTCAGAACCGAATGAAAGCCGGTGGTTTCCGGTGCGGCTTCTGTTGTTTCCGGGGTGGCTTCGGTCGTTTCGTGATCGGTAGGCTGTGTATCTGCATTCCCGCAGCCCGCGAGAGCGGCGGTCAGCAGCAGCGCGAGCAGAGCGTTAGTTCTCTTTTTCATTGAGTTTCCTCCTTTGTGTTGAGCTCTGATGATTAAAACGGTAATGTCATACCTGCGGTCCGAATTCCATTTTTGCCAAGAATTCATATAGAAGCTCGTTATCGGCATCGACAATTCCGTACATGGTTTCCTCGTGCTCAAAGACGAAGTTGTACATATCTCGCCCGCGCAGAGATCCTCCGCGTGACGAGATATAATATGTTTCCGATAACTCGTCGATTCTTGTCCCGTCAACATACACGGAATATATAATAGCATACACCGAATTGTATTCCCACGGATAGTGGGCACTAACGCAATACAGTATTCCGCCCTCGGGGAGCTCGATAGGTTCATAGCATAATCCGCCGAAC
>QWCN01002234.1_pt1 | contig 37191 bp, 32 predicted proteins | sample 1972711 | NCBI WGS metagenome assembly QWCN01 (sample SAMN09866707, study PRJNA288562) | Human gut metagenome isolate term1_stool, whole genome shotgun sequencing... | isolation source: gut | host: Homo sapiens | place: USA: California
CAAAAATCACAGATTTTCCAATATCCTTTTGTTTTCCATCGAAGAAACCATAGTCATCTGAATGACGAACATTTTTAAAGGATACTGCTGCCTGTTTCAGGATTTCTTCTCTATGTGCAACAAACAATACTCTCTCATACTTTGCAGAATCAAATGCTGCCAAATAGGTTTTTCCTACACCAGTCGCAGCATGAACCAAACCACGTGAAGCACCTTCCGCCCTGCTGTTTTCCAAAGCACAAAGTGCTTCTATCTGTGCACCTCTTGGTTGAAACAGCACTTCAACTTTTGTGTCCGGATCTGTCTGGTCATATCGTGCAAGGTCTTTTGCAACCGCAGGTTTATGCCAGTTCTTTGAATACGCTTTCAATTCTGCATCATCAATCACGTAGGAATGATTTTTAAATAAATCCTCAAACGTTTCATAAAATAACTTAAAATTCTGACTGTCCTGGCTATTATTAAAACGATAGTTCCACTCAATCCCGGAGGTTAATGCACTTCTGGAAATATTGGATGAACCAATATAAATCTCACTCATGTTGTCATAATGAAATATGTATGACTTGGGATGGAAAGAACGCCCTTTATCACTATAAAAACGTAATTCTACCTTATCGCCCAATTCCATTTTAAGGAGATATAATGCTGAAGGCTGCGTAATTCCCAAGTAATTGCCCGTAAGAATGCGAATCCGAACACCACGTTGCAAAGCTGCTTTTAAGTCTGAGAGCAGCATTCTTACACCTGATTCCATGAGGAATGAGACAATAATATCAATCTGTTTTGCCCGCGTCATGCTAAGCTTTAACTGATACAGCAAATATCTGCTTTTGTTTCTGTCTCCGGTCATAACATCTGTGGGTTCTATATGGAGTTCCTCTATTTCTGATTCTTCCGCAAAATTAAATTGAGCCATTTCTCTTCTCCTCTTCCCGGACGCACATCCAAAGTAATCCACTGTTCTTCTACCGTAAGTTCCGGTATCACCTTGATAAATTCCCCAAATGTATCTTCCATAAAATCGGTAAAATAACGACCATTTCGTTCCCCTTCAAAATTACTATATTTGAAGGACGTATAAATCACACCGTTATCTTTAAGTGCAATACACATTTTTTGGATCACAGGAAGAAGTTCCTGCTTTGGCAAATGCAAAATAGAGGAACATGCCCAGATGCCATCATACACCCCCATTTCATCCAATTCCTGAAATAGCATTTCTTTTACTTTAATCCCTGTAAAGCTGCCTGCCAATCGACAGAGTTCTGCGGATCCGTCAGTTGCCGCCACCTGGTATCCCTTCTCAAGGAAATACTTTGTATCACGACCGGAACCACAACCAAAATCAAGAATTGACGCACTCCCAGGCAATAGTTGGAGAAACTTCTCTTGTGCCAGATGCATATCTGCATTCTGAGTGTTTTCTATGAAATTTTTTGCATTTAGGTTGTAATAATTAATTGTAGTGTTCATAATTTCCTTCCCCATTCAAGACAACTTTCTAATCCTTTGTGGCATCAAACAAACCAATATAAGTATCACCCAATCTATAAAATCACATTTCTTGTTAAATAATCTTTCCAGACAAATGATCAATTTCATGCTGGCAAATCTGTGCTGTCCATCCGGACAGTTTCTGGCGCTGTTTTTTCCAGTTAAAGTCATAATACTCCACTTCAATTTCCTGGTATCTGGTTGTCTTGCGGACATCGTCAATGGATAGACAACCTTCTTCTGTCTCATACATCTTCTTGTCCGACCAAACAAGAAGATCGCAAACTTTACTAATACATTCTTTTCCTGCTATTCGATCAAACAAATAGCTTTTAATCCTAGCTACTATTATGTTCTGAATTCTCAAAGTTGAGCAAGTATAAGATTAATAATTGCTTCTGCTTCCTCATCATAATTTTCTGTTAATGTATCAAATATTTTTTCCACTATTTTTTTTTGTTCAACAGACAAATGGTCTTTGATATTTAATGCCATATACTTTGTCTGCTTTTGATTCATCATCCTAGAAAGTTTGTTGAGGAAATCTATTTCTGATACTTCTTCATTCTCTTCACTATCTATATAATCACTTTCAGAAGAATCCATATCTATAGTTTCTACAAACAGATTATTAATATCTTCTGCACTGTCTGAATCAATAAAACGTATTTCTTTTTCAGACAGAGTTCGTGAGTATGATAGCCTTCGAATTTCTTTGATTTTTTGTGTTGACCACTTAATGAAATCTTCTGACAAATTATAATGAGCCTCATTCTGCTCAAAGTAGTCTCTTCGAGCATTTACAATCATTTCAGGATCTACAACATGTAGTTCACCGATCATCCACCCATTAAAACGCTCTTCTTTAAACAGACGATTACAAGTTGTCTTATCTCCAATCAAGAGATTTCCCTGACGAATACGAATACCTTTAATTTGATTATCTAAAATGGTTCCATAAAATCCAGCGGATCCGTACCATAAAACTGCAACAAGATTTTCATCCCTATAGAAAGGAACAACTTCTATATCCCGGATCGAATCTTCTCTTTTCTTTACTCTATCGCATAAAAACGTATTCGCATAAGGCTTAAACAACTGTTTTCCATTAAGAGTAATATTATATTCTGGAATATCATATCCAAGTAATTTACATTTTTCTCTAATTGTGCTCGCCCACATAAATTCTTTTCTATATGGTACAGGTACATGTTGAATCAAGTATTTTTTAACAATGTTTAAATTTAGTAATTTGACATTATTAGATACTCCTTCCAGCCTTACTTCAAAAAAGTGGCAATCGCTTTCTTCCTCTTCATACGATACAGTTATTATTTTTTTCATCACATCATTAATGCTAATAACACTTTGATCATCATTAAAAAGCAAAATTTTTAATTGTTTCGTATCAAAGTGGATTAATGTTCTGCTGCATTCTCCTCTACTGGAAGTTACAAAAACTAATTCATCACAATATCCCAGACCAGCCAGTCTTCCTATCCCCCTGAATCCTCTCGTTTTGTTTTTATCCTTATTAGAATTCCCAATATCTACAAGAGTTGGAACAGCTATTTCTTCATGAATTCCTGTACCGTTATCTCGTATGCTTATACTTCCAGACAATTCATCTATATTAACTTCTATCCTATATTCACATGACATTCCACACGTTTGCTTATCATTGTCAATGGAATCCGCTGAATTTTGAATGTATTCTCTATATAAATCCAACGGATCTTCGTACATGCCATTTGTCAATGATTCTAAAGTATACTTGCCGATAACTATATCTCTATTCATTTATACAACGTCGAAGATTGATAACTGCTTATAAACTTCCGTCAATTGTTGTTCTACTTGTTGAATAATATATTCAGCACCAATTTGATTATCAGTTACATTTTTCAATACTTTGCTTTTGAAAATATTAAAAGCACTATGCAGTCTCTTTCTTGTCCCCTCCTCATCCAAACATTCAATACCTTCTATAATTTTTCTTTCCTCAAACTCTTCAAAAACATGTAATGCATGATACAGGTACATGCCTTTTACCAAATTAAAATCAAAATAATGTTTACCCAGCTTTTTCTGCGCTTTATAAAACGCATTTATCAGGTAATGTTCATCAGCCGCGTAATCTAGGTGTTCTAATACATTTTTAATGATTTCCTCTTTGAATTCTGCCAATAATCCAACAACTAATGACTGCTGAACGTGCGAAGACATAATATGCTGTAGTAAACGTTCATACATTATTGGAAACTCATTACATATATATTCTTTAACAAAGCTTCTAGTATCTGATTCTTCTAATAAAAACACTTTTAGCATTCCAGTTTTTGTCAAATAATGAATATATAGTTTTTTAGCGATCGAATTTTTTATCTCTGTCAGCTTCTCTGGAACAAATTTATTGTCACTTATCAGATCTATAAATTCACTTTTATCATCTAAAAGATCATATAATCTATTCCATTCACTTAAGTATAATTGATTATCATCCCATACTTGTTTTCTAGCTAGACTTTCTTCTTTGGACTCTTTCTTCTTTTTTATAAACATTCCTCTATAACCTAAATGTTCTTCCGGCATAGCTAAAAATCGTAAAAATTCATCTGTTGTTTTTCCAAAATCTGCTTCAAAAAAAGATCTTGAAGAAACTCCTTTTCCTTGGGTAGGGATCAACATCCTTTGAAGTGCTCTAAGATACTTTTTATTCCAATTTTTCCCAACGAACCCTCTTTCTAAATCTGTCAGCGGTATATATCTCATTGGAAAAGAAAAGATTGCTACTTTGTGACCTGCACTCTCTGTCAATTCCTCTTGTAATTCCATTGAAATATGCATTCGTTGATACAAATCTTCCGGTGTATCGGCTTGATAAGAATGACCTTTACCTGTAAAGTTTTCTGCGTTATACAAAAGATAGTTCGACATATACTCTATCCCACTATTACCACATAATCTTATTGCTCTTTTATAGTCTTCCTCATCTTCAATATGATCAAAAGCGATACGCGCAGGTCTTATGGAAAGTTCTCCAAGACGCTTAGCTTTGTGTTCATTCAGTAGCTTCGCATCTAGTCCTTGGTTGAAATCTACATATCGCGGAACCATTCTTCCTGTTTTGGGATGCTTAAACATTGCACCTTTCCCAAACCCTAATTCAATAATCTCATCAATAATTTGGTCAAATTTGGGTGATCTCAAAACATTATTGTCCATCAATAGTAAGTCCTTTTTAGGACCAAACTGTTCATCTACTCTTTTCATCGTTTCCTTTATTGAAATATAAGGATAGTATTCTGGTTCAAGAGTCTGAACTGCACAAAAGCCACAATTCATACCACATCCCCGTGTCATATAAGTAAAATAAGCATCATGTGCTGGATATACATACTGCCCCTTAATATCATCAAGAATTCCATAATCCAATGTAAGCCTATCTATGCATTCTTCATGCTCTAGACCCAATGTACCCTTTTTATCCAATAAACCGGTATTATTTTTAACCATAGGAAACTCTGATGCAATTAACTCCGGCATCAAAGTCGCTAATATTCCACCTGTATATACTTGGGATTGATCCTTTACTACTGACAAAGCATACTCTAAAGCTTCTTTCGTTTTTTGCCATTCAAAGGTGAACAAGGTTGTCACATAAACTCTATCCCATTTTTTATCCTTAAAAGCTTCCGGCAAACTTCCTTTTGCAAACCTCACATAATCGTGATGTATATATTTATGAAAATATGATATTTTCATAAGCCCAATTGGTGGATATTTATTTGCATATCCCGGTTCCAATAACAAAATATCAGCCATATTCTTTACCTAGCTCCATTCACATTTATTAGAACTAAACAATATTGCACTATCAAAATACAATTATCTCTCTGCAATCATTCGCTTAATTCTTTCACCATCTTTTCAATTTCCTTTTTTATTTTCTTTAGTTCAAATAAAATGATGTTATTCCCAACAGCTTCAGCACGAAGCGCATTTTTAAACTCGTCAGAGGTCATTAGTGAACGGAACTCCTTGATTTTCCCATAATTATTACCGCTTTTTCCTGTCGCTTCAAATCTTGTATAAGCATCATCAATATCTGTTTTTCCTTCAATTACATCACGCATTATGCGATTTGATGTTTTATCAGTCGCTTGTGCAATCTTCCCAAGCTTATCTCTGATGTCTTTTGCCTGCTTAATTTTACCTATCTTTATTTGCCCAACGATTCGTTCATCCATTTCAGGGAACGATTGACGATACTTTTTTATTCCTTTATTTGAAACGTATTGCTCATAATAATTCCAATGGGATTGAACAGTATCATTATTCGCAACCATAAACGTATAAACCTCTATATATTTCTTTACCGTAGCTGGCGCCAATCCAACTTGCTTTGCCAATGTGGAATCTGGGCATTTCTGCAACATTTTTTGTCTGTATACGTATGCCGCTTGCTCAAAAACAGACCAATCCTTCTTTTTTACTAGATGTATGGTTCCTACATAGATAAATAATTCCGTGTCTGTTATTGTTTCCGGCAAAATATTAACAGGAAGTTTTGCCCATTTTTTAGGGTTTGTTTCTGCAAGAATTCTATATGCAGCCAATCGGCTATTACCTTCTACCGCTATGTAGTCGTTTCCTCGTAAGACTACTGTTAATGGCTCAATTAGTCCGCCATTTTGTTCTATCTGAATTCTCAATTCTTTTACGTTTTCAGTTTTACGCATTAATGCTTCGATCTCTGCCTGAGAGGGGTTTTCGTTTCCATCCTCTCTTAATACAGAATATACTCGAGGATTTTCAACCCAGAATAAAATCTCCTGCTGAAGCATCTCCTGCTCCTTAACTTCATATTGATTTTGGCCTATTGTTATCATTCCCATAACACTAACTTCCTTTACTCTGAATCAGCTTTCGCCAATATTTCTTTTATCATATCTCCAAAACTATAATCTGCGACTTTCTGATATTCGTTGATATCATAGTCACCCTGTGTTAAAAATGCCGCATTTTGTTTGGCTTGAAGTAATGCATCTACCCATTCATCTATACTATTATTCACAATAATATTATGAATATAGCAAGTCTTCGTTTGAGATATTCTGTGAATTCTATCCTGTGCCTGGAGATAATCATCCAGACTAAAACCTCTATCATAAAAAATCACATGGTTTGCAATTGTTAATGTAAGACCTTCTTTTGCAGATGCTGGCGTAGCAAATAGAATTTTGCACTCTTTAGTCATGAACCTTTCAACTGACCTATTACGCTCTTCAATACTCATTTTTCCATGTATTTTAGCAGTTCCATACTTTTTATATTTGTTTGCAAACTTATTTATGTTCTCTATAAAATTACTCCAAACAATACATTTTTCCCCCACAGCAAGAATTTCTTCAATTAGTTCATTGAGCCGATTTTCCTTAGCGGAACCACCTCTATATGAATCATCTATAAGACCCGGAGTTGATGTCACCTGAACTAATCTAAGTAATCGTTTTACAATAGCTGAAGAATCGTCAATAACAAGTTCTCCATCTTTGACAACTTCTAGTGCAAGTTCTTCACAGATGCTATTATACAATTGTTCTTGTTCAGGTAAAAAATCGACACACTCACTAATATAAATTTTTGCAGGTAAATGTATAATTCCACTGTTTTTAGTCTCTCTTACACAAAAAGATTGTATTTTTTTATAAATCATCGAGACGCTCTCTTCAAATTGTTCCTGCAATTCATCGTTACCAGATAGCTTGTTTGTTAAATCAGTATCTTTTTTAAACTCCTCGAAATCTGTCCCCAAACTGCTACCTTGATCCAAAAAATAGATTTGAGCCCATATGTCGTATGGTCTATTTGCCACGGGAGTTCCTGTCATAATGACTCGCTTCTTAAACAAAGGACCCAAATCAAAAAATGTTTTTGTCAGCTTAGCTTTTGGATTTTTCAGTTTTGCAGATTCATCGATAATTACAGCAACATTTCTTGTATTTAAATACAATTCAAAACGTTCTTTCTCTGATACAAGTAATTCAAAGTTAGTTACCACCACTCTCGCAGGACCACAAAAAACATGATAGTTATTTGTTTTATTTGTGTCTAAAATCGCTGGAACCATCGATGTATGTGTTTTAAACTCTCTTACCCAATTAGCTACCAACTGTTTCTTTGTTACAATTAAAACTGTATCTATATTAGTGAATCTCAGCCAATACAGTAGTAAATCTATTGCAATTTTTGTTTTTCCTAATCCTTGTTCATGGAAAATCGCCGCATATTCCAAATCTTTTACTGCATCAAATGCCTCTTTTTGATACGGAAAGGCATCGTATTTGGCCATGAGATTAGGTTCTTTCAATAAATGAATCCTCTTCACTATCATACAATCCCTTTCATTATCTTCACGACATAATCGCCGGGATATTTTTTCCTTATTTCTTTCACAATATTATTTGCCCTAGCTTGTTCCATCCAAGGAACAGCCATTATGAACTCTGCCTTTCCTGTATACAGTGAACATTTCTTTAAGTAAGATGCGTATTGCGCTAAACTGTGCGCGCGTGAAACATCATTACTAGTTTTTGCCTCTCCAATTATCATGAGTCCGTTATACTCAAAAAAGAGATCTGGTCTAAAACCTTCTTCCGTTAATTGCGGAAGTGGCCTATTGTCATAAAGGTCTGTTTCAATAAAACAGATATAATCGCGTCCAACGCGCCCCTCCACATATTCAGCTATTATCTCGACTAATTTTTTATGTTGTCCAGATTCACTCATGCTAATTTCCTACTTTCCAACTTCGTCTACTACTAATTGAACACTTTCAATTACATCTTTTAACACGTTTAACTTTTCCACATATGCAGCATCAGTCCTCAAATACAAAATCTCATTCATCTGGAATTCATTCATCCGCTTAACCAATTCCTTAGCTAAAACTTCGTATGGCACATCTTTAAGCGAATCTGGGGTAATATCTTCCACTGCTAATATTTTTTTTGCAGCTTTAGAATTATACTTAAAAAATGCTTCAGAAGCTTTTTTACTATTTAAAATATTAGGGATGCTTCGAATATCTTCTAATTTTGAAAATCTTCCACCCAAAATCCATTGGGAAAAATCTGTCTTCGTATATCCATGTATGGTTAAAGAGTCAATAATATTTCTTTTCTGTAACTCAACAAATCCTGTGAATTTTTTTATATCAAACATCGAATCATCATCACATAATGGTCTATAGTATTCTTGCATATCCTGGTATGCAGCTATCATATTCTTTATTTCAGATGCTTTTGAAGTTCCTCCACAATATGCAACTAAAGAAGACATTGGCATATATTTTTCATTCGCAAGATAGTTTAGATATTTTGCCTTCGCATATGCATCCCATTCTCTTGGACCAACAAGATGCGCCTGCAATCTGATAGAATGCATTATTTCATCATCAATATCTTCATATACTATAGCTTTAATATAGTCCCAATTTCCAGGTACATTTTTCTTTTTAAAATCACGATATATTTGGAGTCTAGTATTTCCTTCAATAACTACATATCGACCGTCCGTATAGTGATTAACAATAATTGGATGAACAATGCCACCGTTTTCTCTAATTGATTCCCGTAAACTTGCACAAGAATCAGTTCTTGTTCCCAGCAACAGAACCATTAAATCACTGGTCATATCTTCTTCCCTGTGAATGTCCAAATAATTAGCGATTCGAGGATTACTACGGTCTAACTGTATCTCATCTATTTTTAATTCTATATAATTACTCATTTTACATACCTCATGCTTACTTCTTAGCTACATTTGTATTTCTGCAGCTAACCAAATCTCCAAAGTCACAATCTAGTTCCTCACAGATTTTTTCCAATATCGAAAGTGAAACAACCTTGCCTTTACTCATCTTAGCTAAAGTACTACTACTAATTCCAACACATTCGATAAGGTCCGTTTTTTTCATGTTATGATCGATCAAAAGTTTCCATAATCCATTGTACGATACGCTCATGTGTCTACCTTTCTGACTCAAATCCCAAAAACATAATTCTACTAAATACTATAATCCAATTCAGCAACTACTATAATTATACAATAGAGTAGGAAATCGATCAATGTTCACTTTTGACATCTCGAATTTTCTCTTTTATATTCCAGTTATGAATTTTGATATCTCTTACAGAAATTTTCCAAAGTTAAATGTATGTTCTGTTTTCCATAATACAGCGATAGCTGAGATCGTATCTATTATCTCAGCCACCTAGTCAACCCGGGAAATATTTGAAATGCAGAATACATCTTTCATCTGCAGTTTTTTTCCATGTCTGGATTACGGATTATAAATCCTTCATATTCTTTTTTAAATTTTTCTTTCATTTGTAAAAGAGCTTCCGCAAATTCACTCGGCTCTTTACCCATCAATTCAGCACCTAACTTCTCGAATAGATTTTTATTTGGTTCATTATCTGAATAAACTTTCATAACGAAATATTCTTCAGGCATCAGCTCCTGAACTCTTTTGGCAAACAGCGAAATTATTTCATATGTAATACCCTGCCTGCGATATTCTTCCAAAACGTCAATCCCGATTTATGGTATATTTAAAGACATATGCTACATAACGATATTTCACACATATGTTTAATCTGCTTTCAAGAAAACAGATACATAAAGCGAGTTTTCTTTAGGAATTTTCTCCATATAAATTCCGCGAATTCATCATAATCAACATCTCTCATCTTTGAAGAAGCACTAGTAACAATAAAATTTTCTCGATACAGTTTCAGATAGTTTTCGTTGTCCTCTTCATTCAAGATCTTTAGAATATATTTATCATTCTGGATCAAAAGTCCGTCTATCAGAAAGAAATCTGCCTCGTTCAAGTTTATCCCTCCCCAAATTAAACATTAAAAATCAAACTCATCCGGATCCAGTCCTGCATCTTCCAACACTTCTCTTCTTTCATCGTTCTTGCTCATTTCGTCCATGAACTGAAACTGTGCAGCACGTTCCCAGCTATCCAATTGCCCGTTTCCGTTAAAATCAAACATCTTATCAAATCCAAACATGATTTTTCCTCCCTCAATTTTTTCAGTCCTCAATTTCCACTTCGGATTTTTTTACCTTCTTCTGATTCTCCAGAAGACTCTTCTTGCTGATGCTGCAGATTGTTCCGTGATCTGTAACAAGCACCACTTTTGCTTTTGCCTTCTTTCCAATCTTGTCATACAAACGTCCGGCACTCATGGAATCTCCGATCACTGTATGAGAACTGTTCGCCACATATCCGATTTTTCCCAGGCCTTCGTAAATTACTTTAATTGCTTCTTTGTCATACTCATTATCTGGTTCTTTTTCTAAGCGGATCTTCGTTCCCTTTTTCAGAAATTCGTTTCCAAAATAATGTTTTGTTCCTGTCAGTGTGAAATAAATCTTACTCATTGTGCTTCCTTTAACTTTCCCATGATTCTTTTTTCCATAATTTCAACAGTGCTAGTATTTCCCGTTTCATCATTGCCGGTGTATAGGATTCGGGAAATACTTGTGTAACTGCTCATTGGTAAATGCCACTCTGGTGATCTCACCCTTTTTCACTTCACACATGATTTCTTCCATCTTTTCCAGTGATAACTGTTTTTCTTTACTCAGCTGCTTTATCCGCTGAGCCTGTGAGAGTGACGGAATCGCCTGTGCATAATCCATTGCTTTAAGCAGTTCTCTTTGTAACATGCTTTACAGACTTTATCAGCTGATTAGCAATCGCCAAATACCAGCATGCTGTATTTTTCTCAACATGGCAACAAAAAAACGCCACATAACTACCTTTCGATAGCTATGTGGCGAAAAAAGAACTTTTTTAAAAAATTCACACCCTGTACGGGTTTTGTTATTCTCTTTATTCTTCGGTAGAATCCGAATCTTCCGCTGTCAAATCGACTTCATCGAAATCGTCTGCAACATTCTCATCTGCATTCTCTGCTGCGGCAGTTTCTGCATCTGCTGCTGTTTCTTTCGAAGTGATCTCTGTCTGCTCTTCCGACATTTCTGTTTCATCCAGCATCAGATCATCATCTTCCATTTCATATTCATCCTCACCGGTATCCAGTTTTACGTTGCGGTAACGTTTCATACCGGTTCCGGCCGGGATCAGTTTACCGATGATAACGTTCTCTTTCAGACCGATCAGCGGATCGACTTTACCTTTGATAGCTGCTTCTGTCAGAACTTTTGTAGTTTCCTGGAAGGATGCTGCTGACAGGAAAGAGTTGGTTGCCAGGGATGCTTTTGTAATACCAAGCATTACCTGTTTTCCTTCTGCAGGCTCTTTGCCCTGAGCGATCATCTCTTCATTGATATCCTCGAAATCAAGGATGTCTACCATGGTTCCCGGCAGAAGTTCCGTGTCTCCGTTATCCTCGATACGGATCTTCTTCATCATCTGACGAACGATTACTTCGATATGTTTATCATTGATCTCTACACCCTGCAGACGGTATACACGCTGTACTTCACGCAGCATGTAATCCTGAACAGCGTTTACGCCCTTGATTCGCAGAATGTCATGCGGATTTACACTACCTTCTGTCAGTTCATCACCGGCATCCAGATAAGCTCCATCCTGTACTTTGATACGTGATCCATAAGGGATCAGATAAGTCTTGGACTCACCTGTCTCACTGTTTGTCACAATGATCTCACGTTTTTTCTTGGTATCTTTGAGGGTTGCCACACCGGAAATCTCAGTGATGATAGCAAGTCCCTTAGGCTTACGTGCCTCGAAAAGCTCCTCGACACGAGGAAGACCCTGTGTGATATCGCCGCCGGCAACACCACCGTTATGGAAGGTACGCATGGTCAGCTGTGTACCCGGCTCACCGATAGACTGTGCTGCGATGATACCTACGGATTCACCAACCTGTACCGGCTCACCGGTTGCCATGTTGGAACCGTAACATTTCGCACAAACACCAACATGTGATTTACAGTTCAGGATCGTACGGATCTTGATCTGTTCAAATGGTTTGCCATTTGCGTCCACACCTTCACTCATGATACGTGCTGCACGTTTCGGAGTGATCATATGGTTTGCTTTTACAAGGATTTCGCCGTCTTTATTCTTAATGGTCTCGCAGGAGAATCTTCCTGTGATACGCTCCTGCAGGCTTTCGATCTCTTCCTTGCCGTCTGTAAATGCTTTTACATACATACCCGGAATTTCTTTGCCTTCGCAGCAGTCCATCTCACGGATGATCAAATCCTGTGATACATCAACCAGTCGTCTTGTCAGGTAACCGGAATCGGCTGTACGAAGAGCGGTATCGGACATACCTTTTCGAGCTCCATGTGCAGACATGAAATATTCCAGTACGTCAAGACCTTCACGGAAGTTTGACTTGATAGGCAACTCGATCGTATGACCGGTTGTATCTGCCATCAGTCCTCGCATACCTGCCAGCTGTTTGATCTGTTTATCAGAACCACGGGCACCGGAGTCAGCCATCATGAAGATGTTGTTGTACTTATCCAGTCCGTCCAGCAGCTTTCTGGTCAGAACATCATCGGTTTCTTTCCAGGTCTCTACAACTTCTTTGTAACGTTCTTCTTCTGTGATCAGACCACGTTTGTAGTTCTTTGTGATGTGGTCTACAGTCTCCTGAGCCTGCTTGATCAGTTCCGGTTTTTCAGGCGGAACGGTCATATCGGAAATGGATACGGTCATAGCTGCTCTTGTGGAGAATTTATATCCTGTTGCTTTGATATCATCCAGCACTTCTGCTGTCTTGGTAGCTCCGTGTGTATTGATAACTTTTTCCAGGATCTGTTTCAGCTGTTTCTTTCCTACATGGAAATCTACTTCCAGCTTCATTTCGTTTTCCGGAATGCTTCTGTTTACAAAGCCCAGATCCTGAGGCAGGATCTCGTTGAACAGGAAACGTCCCAGTGTGGACTCTACCGTACCGGTCTTTGTTGTACCGTCCGGCATGGTCTTTGTCATACGCACTTTGATTCTGGTCTGCAGAGTCAGTGCTTTGTTTTCATAAGCAAGGATTGCTTCGTTCACGCTCTTGAAGTACTTGCCTTCTCCGATCGAACCCGGTCTTTCCTGTGTCAGGTAGTAAATACCAAGGACCATATCCTGTGAAGGAACGGCTACAGGACCGCCGTCGGACGGTTTCAGCAGGTTGTTCGGTGAGAGAAGCAGGAAACGGCACTCTGCCTGAGCCTCTACGGACAGCGGCAGATGTACAGCCATCTGGTCTCCGTCGAAGTCGGCGTTGAATGCGGTACAAACCAGCGGATGCAGTTTGATCGCTTTACCTTCTACCAGGATCGGCTCAAATGCCTGAATACCCAGACGATGCAGTGTAGGAGCACGGTTCAGCATAACCGGATGCTCTTTGATTACTTCTTCCAGAACGTCCCATACTTCCGGCTGAAGTCTTTCTACCATTTTCTTTGCGTTTTTAATATTATGTGATGTTCCGTTTGCTACCAGCTCTTTCATAACGAAAGGTTTAAACAGCTCAATTGCCATTTCTTTCGGCAGACCGCACTGATAAATTTTCAGTTCCGGTCCTACGACGATAACGGAACGTCCGGAATAGTCAACTCGTTTTCCGAGCAGGTTCTGACGGAAACGTCCGGATTTACCTTTCAGCATATCGGACAGAGATTTCAGAGCACGGTTACCAGGTCCGGTTACCGGTCTTCCTCTTCGACCGTTATCGATCAGGGCATCTACTGCTTCCTGAAGCATACGTTTTTCGTTTCTGACGATAATATCCGGTGCTCCAAGCTCCAGCAGTCTCTTCAGACGGTTGTTACGGTTGATGATTCTTCTGTACAGGTCGTTCAGGTCAGAAGTTGCAAATCTTCCTCCGTCCAACTGTACCATAGGACGCAGATCCGGCGGAATAACCGGGATAACAGTCATGATCATCCACTCCGGACGGTTGCCGGACTCACGGAATGCTTCTACAACTTCCAGTCTCTTGATGATTCTTGCACGTTTCTGTCCGGTAGCTTCTTTTAAGCCTCTTTTCAGCTCTTCGGATTCTTTTTCCATGTCGATGGCTTCCAGAAGCTCTTTGACAGCTTCTGCACCCATGCCGACACGGAATGTCATACCGTATTTTTCTCTGGCTTCCTGGAACTCTCTCTCAGTCAGTACCTGTTTGTACTGCAGTTCGCTGGTTCCTTTATCCAGAACGATGTAGTTGGCAAAATACAGTACTTTTTCCAGTACTCTCGGTGACAGATCCAGCATCAGTCCCATTCTGGAAGGGATACCCTTAAAGTACCAGATATGAGATACCGGAGCTGCCAGCTCGATATGTCCCATACGCTCACGGCGTACACTTGATTTTGTTACTTCAACTCCGCATCGGTCACAGATAACACCTTTGTAGCGGATTTTTTTATATTTACCACAGTGACATTCCCAGTCTTTGCTTGGTCCGAAGATTCTTTCGCAGAACAGACCATCTTTTTCCGGTTTCAGCGTACGGTAGTTGATGGTTTCCGGTTTCAGGACTTCACCATGTGACCATTCTCTGATCTTATCAGGAGATGCTAAACCGATTTTAATGGCATCAAACGTAATTGGCTGATACGTTTCATTATTTGTTGTTTCTGGCATGTATGGTTTCTCCTTTCACTTCCGGCTTACTCTTCCTCGAAAACTTCATCCGGGCTGAAGATTGCTTCATCCGGTGCGGACTCTTCCTGTACATCAACCAGCTCGTCGCCTTCAAACTCCTGTTTGGTATAGCCGTACTCGCCGAAAGAGGACTCCTCTTTTCTGTTGTAATCTTTGTTGTCGCCCTCGATGACAGAACGTAAGTCTGTGTCTCCATAGTCAACAGTTTCCATAAGTTCTACTTCTGTCTGGTCCTCCTTGAGCACTTTGACATCCAGACCAAGAGACTGAAGCTCTTTGATCAGAACTTTGAAGGACTCCGGAATACCAGGTTCAGGGATGTTTTCACCCTTGATGATCGCTTCATAAGTCTTAACACGTCCGACAACATCATCCGATTTAACAGTCAGGATCTCCTGCAGTGTATAAGAAGCACCATATGCTTCCAGAGCCCAAACCTCCATCTCTCCGAAACGCTGTCCGCCGAACTGAGCTTTACCACCCAGAGGCTGCTGTGTTACCAGGGAGTACGGGCCTGTGGAACGTGCATGGATCTTATCGTCTACCAGGTGATGCAGTTTCAGATAATGCATGTGTCCGATGGTTACCGGGCTGTCGAAATATTCTCCGGTACGTCCGTCACGCAGTCTTACTTTACCGTCTCTTGACAGCGGTACGCCTTTCCAGAGTGCTCTGTGGTCACGGTTGTCATACAGATACTGCAGAACTTCCGGCAGAAGCTCTTCGCCATGTTTCTTTTCGAATTCTTCCCACTCCAGATTGACATAATCGTTTGCCAGATCCAGTGTGTCCATAATGTCTACCTCGTTTGCACCGTCAAATACTGGTGTTGAGATATTGAATCCAAGTGCTTTTGCAGCCAGGCTCAGATGGATCTCCAGGACCTGACCGATGTTCATACGAGACGGCACACCCAGCGGATTCAGTACGATATCCAGCGGACGGCCATTTGGCAGGAACGGCATATCTTCAACAGGAAGGACACGGGAAACCACACCCTTGTTACCATGACGACCAGCCATCTTGTCACCTACAGAGATCTTTCTCTTCTGTGCAATGTAAATTCTTACGGACTGATTTACACCCGGTGCCAGCTCGTCACCATTTTCTCTTGTAAAGACTTTTGCATCTACGACAATACCATATTCACCATGCGGTACTTTCAGGGAAGTATCACGTACTTCACGTGCTTTTTCTCCGAAGATTGCACGCAGCAGACGCTCTTCTGCTGTCAGCTCTGTCTCGCCCTTCGGTGTTACTTTTCCGACCAGAATATCACCGGCACGCACTTCTGCACCGACACGGATGATACCACGCTCATCCAGATCTTTCAGTGCTTCATCACCGACACCAGGAACGTCACGTGTGATCTCTTCCGGTCCCAGTTTGGTATCACGTGCTTCTGCTTCGTATTCCTCGATATGGACAGATGTGTATACATCGTTCATAACCAGTCTCTCACTCAGCAGAACGGCATCCTCGTAGTTGTAACCTTCCCAGGTCATGAATCCGATCAGAGGGTTCTTACCAAGAGCGATTTCGCCGTTGGATGTGGAAGGACCGTCTGCGATAACCTGTCCGGCAGCAACTCTGTCGCCCTTGAAAACGATCGGACGCTGATTGTAGCAGTTACTCTGGTTGCTTCGTGAAAACTTGGTCAGACGATACTCATCTCTTGTACCATCATCGTTGCGAACCACAATACGTTTGGATTCAGAAGACTCGATCGTACCATTTTTCTTTGCAACCACACATACACCGGAGTCAACCGCTGTCTTTTCTTCCATACCGGTTCCTACTACAGGAGCTTCGGTTGTCAGAAGCGGTACAGCCTGACGCTGCATGTTAGATCCCATCAGAGCTCGGTTTGCGTCGTCGTTCTGCAGGAACGGAATCAATGCAGTAGCAACGGAAAATACCATCTTAGGAGACACGTCCATGTAATCAAACATGTGTCTTTCGTATGCCTGTGTCTCTTCACGGTAACGACCGGAAACGTTCTTGCTGATGAAGTGTCCTTCTTCGTCCAGAGCCTCATTCGCCTGTGCTACATGGTAATTATCCTCTTCGTCCGCAGTCATATATACTACTTCATCTGTGACACGCGGGTTCTTAGGATCTGTTTTATCGATTTTACGATATGGTGCTTCGATGAAACCATATTCGTTGATCTTTGCATAAGATGCCAGTGAGTTGATCAGACCGATGTTCGGTCCTTCAGGCGTCTCGATAGGACACATTCTTCCGTAGTGGGAATAGTGTACATCTCGAACCTCGAATCCGGCTCTGTCTCGTGACAGACCGCCAGGACCCAGGGCGGATAAACGTCTCTTGTGTGTCAGCTCACCCAGTGGGTTGTTCTGATCCATGAACTGGGACAGCTGGGAAGATCCGAAGAATTCTTTCACGGCTGCTGTCACCGGTTTGATGTTGATCAGAGACTGTGGAGAAATGCCTTCCAGATCCTGTGTTGTCATTCTTTCACGAACGACTCTCTCCAGTCTGGAAAGACCGATACGGTACTGGTTCTGCAGCAGTTCTCCGACTGCACGGATACGACGGTTGCCCAGGTGGTCGATATCGTCATCATGGCCGATGCCGTACTCCAGATGCATGTTATAGTTAATAGAAGCAAAAATATCTTCTTTTGTGATATGCTTCGGAATCAGCTCATGGATATTTTTGTGGATCGCATCCTTAATATCTTCTTCGCTGGCGTTTTCTTCCAGTATTTTTTGCAGTACCGGATAATATACTAATTCTGTAACACCTGCAGATTCCGGATCAAAGTCAACCCATTCGCCAAGGTCTACCATCATATTGGAGAGAACCTTTACGTTACGCTGCTCTGTCTGGATCCATACAAACGGAACGCCTGCATTCTGGATCTTGTTTGCAAGTGCTTTATCTACTTCTGTACCAGCCTCAGCCAGGATCTCACCGGTAGACTCGTCTACAACATCCTCAGCCAGAACCTGTCCGCAGATGCGGTTGCGAAGCAGCAGTTTTTTGTTGAACTTATAACGTCCGACTTTTGCAAGGTCATATCTTCTCGGATCGAAGAACATGCTTGTGATCAGGCTCTCTGCACTGTCAACTGCCAGCGGTTCGCCCGGACGGATCTTTTTGTACAGCTCGAGCAGACCTTCCTGATAGCTCTCGGAAGTATCTTTTGTCAGGCTGGCAAGGATTTTCGGTTCTTCACCGAACAGATCGATGATCTCCGCATTGGTTCCGTAGCCAAGTGCACGAATCAGAACGGTGATCGGCACCTTTCTGGTTCTGTCTACACGAACATAGAAAATGTCATTGGAGTCTGTCTCGTATTCCAGCCATGCACCACGGTTCGGAATAACGGTAGAAGAATACAGTTTTTTACCCAGTTTATCATGTGCGATTGCATAATAGATGCCAGGAGAACGTACCAGCTGGCTGACGATTACTCGCTCTGCACCGTTGATCACGAAGGTACCGGTTGCTGTCATCAACGGCAGATCTCCCATAAAGATCTCATGCTCATTGATTTCATCGTTCTCTTTATTATGAAGTCTTACTTTTACTTTCAAAGGTGCAGCATATGTTGCGTCACGTTCTTTACATTCTTCGATTGAATATTTTACGTCATCTTCGCACAGCGTGAAATCCACAAATTCCAGGCTCAGCTTGCCGCTGTAGTCTGTAATTGGCGAGATATCATCAAAAACCTCTTTGAGTCCAGATTCCAGGAACCATTTATAAGAGTCCACCTGTATTTCGATCAGGTTAGGCATCTCAAGAACCTCTTTCTGTCTGGAATAACTCATACGGAAGCTTTTGCCGCTTTTAATTGGACGTATTCTGTTTTTCTCCATTGACATTTCACCCCTGTTCTTTCTATCTAAAAAATTCAAGTCACTTTTGGCACTTTTGGGCATAGTTATACCAAAAAGCATACACTTTCACAATAGTGCATTTTCCATATTACCACGTCTGTTTGTCAATGTCAAGTATCTTTTTTATTGACGCAAAAACCGGCCAGGATTACTCCTGACCGGTGCAAGTTCTGTTTTACAAAAAAGCAGTTACAATTATTTAAGAGTAACTTTTGCTCCTTCTGCTTCCAGTTTTGTTTTGATGTCTTCAGCTTCTGCTTTAGATGCAGCTTCTTTCAGAACCTTAGGAGCTCCGTCAACTACTGCTTTCGCTTCTTTCAGTCCCAGACCAGTTACTTCACGAACAACTTTGATAACTTTAACTTTGTTAGCACCAACTTCTGTCAGTTCTACGTCAAACTCATCTTTTTCTTCAGCTGCTGCTTCACCAGCACCTGCTGCTGCAACTACAACACCTGCTGCTGCAGATACACCAAATTCTTCCTCACATGCTTTTACTAAATCATTTAACTCTAATACAGATAACTCTTTGATAGCTTCGATAAATTCAGCTGTTGTCAATTTTGCCATTTTATTTTCCTCCATTATTTTTATTTTTTCAGGCGGCATTTTCTATGCGGCCTCTGTGATGATTCTTATTCTTATGCTTCTTCCTGTTTCTCTGCAATCTGGCTGATAACGCGTGCAAAGTTTGCGATCGGAGACTGGATGCTTCCAAGCAGTTTGCCCAGCAGTTCTTCTCTTGAAGGGATGCTTGACAGTGCTGTGATACCTGCCTCATCGTAGTAAGCGTCTTCTACAACACCTGCAACGAGTTTCAGTGCTTTCACATCTTTTGCATATTTAGCCAGGATTCTTGCAGGAGCAGTTGCATCATCTTTGCTGATAGCGATTGCGTTCGGTCCTTCCAGATGTTTGCAAAGTTCTTCACAAGGTGTGCCTTTGAATGCAAACTTCATCATTGTGTTTTTGTACACTTTGTAAGAAACACCGGCTTCTCTCAGCTCTTTACGCATTGCAGTATCCTGCTCTACGGTGATTCCGCTGTAAGTAACCAGTACGATGGAAGCCGCATCTTTGATCGCCTCACTGATCTCTGCCACGATCGGCTGTTTCTGTTCTACTTTTGCCATTAACTTTTACCTCCTTATAGATTCTGCCCGGTGTGCCATAAAAGCCCACCACTGAATATTCTGGGAGGAATTCATAACAATGAAAAACCTCTCTGTCAAACTAACAGAGAGGTTCTGTAATCATTCTTTTAAGAATTCTTCACTCCTCGGCAGGCGTTTTAACCTTATGCCTAACGGCACCTGCTGTCTCTGGCAGTTTTCTGTAAAACTATAGCACATCTGCCACTGTTATGTCAAGGAGTTTTTACATTTTTCTGATTAAGAATTTTTGTATTTTTTTCTGACCACTTTTGACCAGTTGCTCTGCATTTTCTTACCGCCCGCTTTTTTATAAGTCCGGATCTTGTAATAGTAAGTTTTTCCTTTGCGTGCCTTCTTGTCAAGATAACTCTGGGTCTTTCCCTTTTTCACAACATGGATCTTTTTATATCCGCTCTTTTTCTTTGTGGAGCGATAAATATAATATCCATTTGCACCGGATACTTTTTTCCAGGTGATCCGGATCCCTTTTTTCGTTGCTTTTGCTTTTACATTTCTGACAGCTTTCGGTCTGGTCACAGTCGGTTTTGCCGGTGCCGCCGGCGTTTGAGTTTCCGTCTGTTTTTTATCATCCGACGGTTTGTTTACTGTTTCACTTTCCGATTCTTTTTCCGATTCCGTTGTTGTCTCTTTCTGCGTTTCACTCTCTGTTTCGCTTTCTTTCTGTGCATCTGCCGGGATTTTGAATGCAGTAACAGAATGCGGAGCCAGGCTGTATTTTGCTGTTTTCTCTGTTACGGAAATCTTTGTTTTCTGTACATCTACTTTATTTGGATTTGCCTGTGTGTTTTCATCCAGCACATCATCCGATGTCAGATACCATATCTGAAGATCTTTTCCTGTCAGGTCTTTTCCGTCTATGATCAGATTTACATCTGTTCTTTCATCTCTGCTGTTATTCACAACCGTAAGATAAATATTCCCCTGTTCATCTTTTGAGGAAATTGCTTTTACAAGCGGAACATTGTACCCCTGATAGGTATAACAGGTCACATTTCCTTCAATTTTCTGGCCAATCTGCGTTGTTCCTGTCATATTATTGAAAATGGAAAACATTTTTGCAGAAGGGGTCGACACAAAATCGGTCGTTCCATCGTTTTGTTTGATTGCCTGGATCACACACTGAGAGCCCGATCCAAGGTTATCTGCTCCATATGGATAATCAACCAGACAATGTTTGTTGATATAAGGTGTTCCAAAGCCAATGTAATCAATCATTTCATTTGCAATGTAAACAGCATGTCCGATTCCACGGACAAACTGGGTATTATGGTTATATACGCCAAACTCAGACAGAACCGGCACTTTCCCCATTCCAGGTGCATACTGATTCATCGCATCCACCAGTGCTTTTACACGGGGCATATTGTACTGCAATGACCGTCCGAGCACTTTTTCATAGAACTCCGGATCATTGTCTGCAATGACTCCACCGCTTGTATCACTGTACGGATGGATAACAACACCATCGTAATAATTATTATAGCCTTTCTGTGCCATTTTCTGCACAAAAGAAACCTGATTGCCGCTTCCGCAGTATACCTGGATCTCCATCCCCAGTTCATCGGCAATCTTGTTCATCGCCTGATAATACGACACAAATCCATCACGGTCACTCTGGTAAGATGCGGTGATTGCCTTTCCTGACTGTGGAATATTTCCATTTATTCCATCACCAAATGTAATTTTACCTGTTTTGCTGTCTACAGTGCAGACATTCTGTGCCCCCTTTCCTTCCAGGGAATCTACGATCTGCCACTGTGTTCCGCCTACATAGACAGCCACAGAATTTTCTACTGCCGGTGTATAACGTACATAGCGAACCTGATTTGCTGTTCCATCACTGTTTGTGGCCCGATCTCTCCAGTCCTCTTCCTTAACCGTCCTGGTATTCTGACCGAAAGTCATTCTGCCGCCGTCAATATAAGCATCCATCCAGTCAGTGTTTCCTCTGCCATCCATCCAGTAGGTCTGTCTGTAATAACCGATTTCATTTCCGATTTCAAAACGTGTTACACCATAAGGTTTCGGATGCCCATTGGCTGCACGCACTTCTGCCCAGTCTACGCCACCGTTTGGGTTCGTCACATCACCGTCTGCCGGTGCATTTAAGTATTCGATCAAATCTGCCGCATCTGCTGCACTTCCCTGACCCATACCATAAACCCAGACCGCCTCTGCTTTGATATCATCGTAAATCCAGCTCATTGCCTCATCCAGCCCGAAATTCGGTGTGATCGGATCAGATGTTTCCGGAAGTCCATGTACTGTTTTCTTTCGCTGCTCTGCAGGTCCGATGCTGCGTTTCCAGTCAAACAGATTGGATACCGTTCCACCTGGATAACGTACAGAACCAAAATGTGCTTCTTTTACATATTCATTAAATTTAGCTTCCACTTTCTTTTCTGATGCGTTCCATGAGCTGTAAGCATTATTATGATAACGATGATTGATGCCAAACATTGCTTTTGAGATTTCACGCACTTCTTTGGAAGTATCCACCGTAATGTCTATGTTCGTGACAGCATTTTCAGAATAAACCTTGTAAATACTCTGGATCTGTGCCGGTGTCATCACTTTTTTATAATAACGCACTTCATCCATATATCCTTTGAAACCTGTTTTTTCAGTAGCATTCTTATGATTTCCGATCAGGAGATCCGTGAGTGCATCTACATAACTACCGTCCAACGTGTTTTCGTTTACCAGTTTTCCATTGATATAAAACTGTGCTTTTTTCGCCGTATGGCTGCTTGTAAATGCCACATGCACCCATTTGCCTCCGGCTACTGGGCTCTTGCTCAGCACATCGCTGGCTGTCACATAAGTTCCAAGTTTCATATTGGAATCCAGATAGAGGATACTCCGTCCCGCCCCTGTCTGCTGAAACAGATATTTTTTGTCCGTGCTGCCGCCAAACATATCGTCATCGCATTTGATCCATGCCATCAGCGTGACATCATCCTGAGCTGCATTGACTGCATCTGGCAGTTTCAGCGAAGATGCAGATGTTCCATCAAAATATGCCGCACTTCCCGAAATACCTTCGCTCTCTTTTCTGGTAACTCCGCTGCCCTGCACTTCCACTTTCTGGGCAGACTGTGATGCACTGTTCGTGGTCAGGGCATCCTCAAAATTCAGATAAACAGACAGACCTTCTCTCAGGTCATCCGCTTCTTCCGCCGCAAACACTTCGCTATAATTATAACCACCCGTGCCCGGCACTGCTGCTGCAGTAACACATAACGCCGTCAGAATGCATGCTGTTCGTTTCGCCATGCTGCTCCATGTTCTTTTCTTTTTCATAGTAACCTCCTGTTTTTAATTTTAAGAATCCCCGTCTTCCTGCTGCAAGCTGCACGCCATACATCGCATGGTCTGTTTTCCCATATGCTTCCGCAGTCTGACAGAGGCTGTATGCAGATTTACTGAATCAAATCTGCTTTTTTGTAAGATCAGATGAAAAATCCCTCTCATTCTTTCGCATCTGTTTACATATAATATCATATTACCATAAAGAATCAGAAAAAAACAGGTGTATTTTAGTTATTTTATATAATGATGTCAAAAAAAGACCGCCATACCGATTTCTCGATACAGCGGCCTCTGCTCGCCTTACAAACTTGAATTAAACCAGTTTTACCGGATTCAGTTTTACGCCCGGTCCCATAGTAGGAGCGATTGTAACACTTCTCAGGTACTGACCTTTCAGTGTGCTTGGTTTTGCTTTATTAATTGCATCAATAAGCGTCTGGAAGTTTTCGCGCAGTGCATCCTCTTCGAAGGAAGCTTTTCCAAGTGGCACATGGATAATATTATTTTTGTCCAATCTGTACTCAATCTTACCAGCTTTGATATCAGCGATAGCTTTTGTTACGTCCATAGTAACGGTACCAGCCTTCGGGTTTGGCATCAGTCCTTTAGGACCAAGTACACGACCCAGACGACCTACAACACCCATCATGTCCGGAGTTGCTACTACTACGTCGAAATCCAGCCATCCTTCATTCTGGATCTTCGGGATCAGTTCTTCTCCGCCTACGAAATCAGCACCAGCTGCCTGAGCTTCGTCTGCTTTTGCGTTTTTAGCGAATACCAGAACACGAACTGTTTTACCAGTTCCATGAGGCAGAACTACTGCACCACGGATCTGCTGATCTGCGTGACGTCCGTCACATCCTGTTTTGATATGAGCTTCGATTGTTTCGTCAAATTTTGCAACAGCAACTTTCTTTACTAAAGAAATTGCTTCTGGAATATCATAGAGAGTTGCACGATCAACTGCTTTCGCAGCCTCTACGTATTTCTTTCCTCGTTTCATATTAAATAACCTCCTGGTGGTGTTTGCGGGAATATCCCTCCCACGTTTTTTCGTTTTCGTTTACGGAACTGCAGGCTCATTGTGAAGCCTGGATAAAATGTCTTAGTCTTCTACAACGATACCCATAGAGCGAGCTGTACCAGCGATCATGCTCATAGCTGCTTCTACAGATGCTGCGTTCAGATCCGGCATTTTCATTTCAGCGATCTCTCTTACTTTATCTTTAGAGATTGTAGCAACTTTGGTCTTGTTCGGAACACCTGAACCAGATTTGATGTTGCATGCTTTTTTCAGCAGTACTGCTGCCGGCGGAGTCTTTGTTACGAAGCTGAAGCTTCTGTCTGCGTATACTGTGATAACAACAGGGATGATCAGATCACCTTTATCTGCTGTTCTTGCGTTGAACTCCTTTGTAAACTGAACGATGTTAACACCATGCTGACCAAGTGCCGGACCAACTGGTGGAGCCGGTGTTGCCTTTCCAGCAGGAATCTGTAATTTAATATAACCTGTTACTTTTTTTGCCATCTTAGGCACCTCCTATGTGGTATTGTCGGGGGTTTCCCTCCCACTTGCTTCGGTTTCCGATTGTTCCGAAGCGGTTCTCTGTTACTTACAACATTGCGGCATCGGCCACAGCCGGTGACGCATACCAAAAATATTACATTTTTTTGATTTCTGTGAAACCGATCTCTACCGGAGTCTCACGTCCGAACAGTTCGACATTGATTGTCACGATCTGTTTACTTGGATTAATGGACTGAATAACGCCTACGGTATCTTTCCATACACCTGCGGTGATGGTAACCGTATCGCCTTCTTCGAAATCAATCTCAAGTTCTGCAGGTTTGATTCCGAGCGGTGCCATTTCCTCCTCTGTAAGCGGAACTGGCTTGGATCCAGGTCCAACAAAGCCGGTAACACCTCTGGTATTTCTTACGACATACCAGGTATCATCATTCATGATCATGTTCAGCAGAACATAGCCCGGAAACAGCTTTTTCAGAACCTGCTTCTTGGCACCGTTCTTCACTTCCACAACTTCCTGCATCGGAACTCGAACCTCAAGGATCTGATCCTCCAGGTGACGGTTTTCAATTGTTTTTTCAATGTTGGCCTTTACCTTGTTCTCATACCCTGAATAAGTATGAACTACATACCAGTTTGCATCTGACATATTATCACCCTGTCCTTATTTTACTAAGAAATCAACACCGTACTGTACGATCATATCAATGATGGTGATCAGAACGCCCAGTACTACCGAAACGCTAAGGACTGCTGCCGTCTGCTTGCCGATGGATTTCTGATCCGGCCAGATAATTTTGCGGAACTCAGCTTTCAGACCGTCGAACCAGCTTTTTTTAGGAGCTTTTTCTTTCTTTTCCTTTTCGCTCATATAATCACTTATCCTTTCGCACCCGGCTTATTTGGTTTCCTTGTGATTCGTGTGTTTCTTGCAGAATCTGCAATACTTCTTGGTTTCCATTCTCTCAGGATGAGTTTTCTTATCCTTTGTCATGTTGTAATTACGCTGTTTGCATTCTGTACATGCCAATGTAATTCTTGTGCGCAAAACTTCCACCTCGCTCTCTTTGTTTTTTGCTCACAGCCTTTATGGGCTGATGAATTTTAGGCATAAAAAAAAGACCTACTTCCATTCGCCAGACCAGTCTATCATGACATTGAAAAGAAGTCAAGTCTTTCTTGTGTTTCTGACACTTTTTTTCTTGTGTTTCTGACACTTTTTTTGCCAAATACCTGACATACGGCAAGTATCAGAAAAGAACGGGAAATACTTCCGCATCCCCACAGCCTGACTTCCATTTTTCAAGCACAGCCTGATAAACTTCTGCCTCTGCCGCATGCATCCGGCAGAGATATTCCGGACATCCTTTTTCTTCTCCACATTCGGCAGCGATCATCGCAATGCAGGGATGACAGATTTTTCTGTTTGCACAATGTATACACGCCGGAGAACAGCATACTTTTTCTGTCTGTGCAACCAGTTCTTTCCAGGCTTCTGCAAAAGAACGCTCTTTTAAAGATGTTTTTGCCGAAGCGTACATGCCGCAGTTGACCAGATTGCCCTGCCAGTCCACCCAGAAAGAACAGTGTCCGGCCCGGCAGTGCATGGTCATCACATTTTCATCCGTCATCTTTTTGTCTTCACATCTTTTTTCTTCGTCAGCATTTTCCCGAAACCGTTCCTCGCCTTTTGGGAATCTGCCAAACCGCTCAGCCTGCCGCCAAAACCAATCCCCTTCTCCGGTCAGAAAATCGGTCTTTACTCTGGCAAGTGCGGCCTCTTCCGGGGAGAGGCGTTCATTTTGTCCGACCATTGCTGCGTTTCGGCGGATTGGCGGAAACATATAGGTTGCCGCCTGGATCGGTATCTGACACTCTTTTGCATAAGAAATCATACTCTCCAGATCCTGTACATTCTGCGGTGTAATGCTGGCGTTCAATTTGATCGGTACCCCATACTGTTTCAGCCATCGGACGGCATTTTTCACTTTCAGAAAGGATTCGCCGTTTCCGCAGAGCTTCTGATAAGTCTCTTCACTCGCCCCGTAAAGTGTGATGTTGATCCTGGTCGGTGTGTGCCTGCCAAGCCACCTGGCCATATTCTGATCGATCCGGGATGCATTGGAATTGATGCTGACCTGCATTCCAAGATCCTGCATTCCGGCAAAGACTTCCTGAAAATCTTCGTACAGAAACGGCTCCCCGCCCGTCAGAAGCGGAAACAGCAAACCACATTTTGCGGCATCTTCTGCAATCTCAAGCCACCTCTTTCCATCCATCAGTCCGCCTGCTTTCTCCACTTCTGCCCTGCTTTTACGGACATAACACATTTTGCAGGCAAAATTACAGATCGGGAGCAGTTCAAATGCCCCGGTCAGTGGGATTCTCTCCGCTCCCGCTTTTGCCCATAAACGCCTGCTGATCGTTCCCTGCATATTTTCTCTTCTCCTTCCTGTTTAAGCATACGTTATGTATTTCTTGTGACACTCTTCCGTATACCTTACTTCTGTACTCGCTTCACATTTTGCATGTCTGAATAAATTTCATTTTATCTTTTCCTACAGATATCGTCCATCTTCAGGATTTTTTCCAGACACGCAACTGCCTGCTCATCCATCGTTGCAGTCAGCTGGTAGACCGGCATTTCTTTCAGCAACAAAAACAGATTCTCTGCCGCCTGGTTTCTGGCATTTTCACTCCACCGGTCGATCACAAGCTGCGGCATCAGCTGTGCCATCGCTTTCCCTGCCCGCATTCTTTCGATGCTGCTCTTTCCATTCTGCGACTGTTTTACCAGAACGATGCATCCAGCCACATGCACTTCCCCGCTTCGCACCGGCTGTGATCCATCCATCGGATAGCCGTAGCTGTACCAGTTTCCGTCCTGTTTTCGCAGAAGTGTCCGGTCATTGCAGATGATCCTGGCATTTCTGAACCTCTCCCAGAGTTTTGCCTGCGTGGTCTTTCCCGCCCCGGATGGTCCGGCAAATAAAATCCCGGTTTCCTGATATGTAATCTGTGCCGCGTGAAAAAACAGTACAAGAAACTGTTGAAGGATGGCCCGCATCGGAAAATAACGCAGGATTTCACCAAGACTTTTCGGTGCAACCGGAAGCAGCCGTTCCTGTATCCTGCACGAAACATGTGAAAAAGTATCGTCGTATTCCACGCAGGAAATTGCTCCCTTTTCTCCCTCCCACACAATACAGTAATTTTTCTCTTCCCTGCGATAGTAAGTCTGGATCAGATCTTCTCCAAGCTTTACCGCAGAACGAAGCGGCGGCTTTACCCACTTCCAGGAAACCGCCGCCAGAATATCTGTCTCTTTCCATTTTTCATCCTGCCCGGATATACCGGATCTTTCCCGGATTATAAATGGAAGGAACACATCTTCGATCTGAATTTCTTTTTCACAGTCCAGACAGATTTTCACGCCGCCAAGGCATAACATGATGTGCATCCCCGGTACCTCGCTTTTTCTGTTTCTCTTTGTGTTCAGGATGTCCAGTAACCGCCGCCTGCTGTCGTGTAACAGTCGCACGTATCCTCCGAATAAAACTGTACATTGTGCACACTTCTTGCAGCACTGTATGTCTCAAACGGATCAATGTAATCGCTGCACTGGCTGTATCCGTTCATTTGCGGACCGTTGTGGACGACCGTTTCACAGTTGCTGGCGATCGAAGCATCCAGCTGATAGCGTTCCACTTCTGCTTTTGGAGTTTCATACGTTTTCTTCATATCCATTCCCCTTCCCGTATGTCTGTTTCTTTATGATTGTAAACTCGGCATTTCCGGTTACTTTGATATTGGTTGCGGAAACCAGTCCCTCTTCGGCTTTGATCTCAAATGTAGCTATCGTGCTTCCGTCTTTTTCACTGATATCCGCACATTTTGAAATTTCATAATAACAGTCTGCTGCATTTTTAAGTTCCAGGATCTGTCCGTTGACTGAGACTTTTGCATTTCCGAACGGAGCTTTTACTCCAAGATAAAGTTTGTTTGTATTTGGATCCCAGTCTTTTAAAGAGAAGGTTACGCTCTGATCTTCATCAAGATAAACCTCTTCTTTCGGCCCGTTGCTCTTATATTCGGAAGCTTTTTTGATCTCACCGTTTGAATCGGTAAATACCACAAATGTTTTTCCATCCCACTGGATCTCGCCGTTCTCATCAACCTCCGTATAATCGGAGAGAAGTTTCTGACGCAGTGTAACTGCCGTCATATTTGCTTCACCATCCTGGTTGTAGGCCTGTGCTGCAACATCTGCATGTTCATCCGTCTCATCAAGCGGCTGCATCACACGGATCCCATCCAGCCAGAAATCTGAGCCAAAACGATTTCCCGCCTTTGCAACAGACACTTCTACATTATATGTGCCATATTCGGAAGTATTCCAGGTAAATACCGGAATATTGTATAAAGTGATCTTGTTTTCACTCTGATAAATGGTGTTGCGGTATCCATGATAGATTTCTCTGCCTTTTGCATCTCTGATCACGATCCGCAGATAGCCGCTGTTATTGGATGTCCTTGCAAAGAAAGAAGTTCCCTTTCCGGTAAAGGTGTAAGTAAATTTTGCTGCACCTTTTTCTGTGCTTACATAACAGCTGGAACCGTTGCTGTCTTCGCTGTCACTTAAATAAGCAACATCTGAACCATACGGACTGTCACCGGCATCCCCGACTACGCCCGGTTCCTGGTAATCCTCCTGAGGTCTTCCCTCCTGTTCCCAGCTTCCGTTCGGATATTCTGCCATTCCGAAATCTTCTTCATAATACATGTCGGTCGCCGGAATGATATAAACCTTTGCCTGTGCCTCCTGATCATCTACACCGTTTGTACTCTTTACTTTTGCAGTATAATTTAAAACTTCTACGCCGGTCAGCTGTTTTGTCAGCGTGTAATGGATTTTTCCGTCTTTTACTTCGGCCGTTCCATATTTCAGAGAATTGCTGTCGATTTCAACCAGTTCTTTGCTGCCTCCGACTGCCAGATCATTTACCAGAGGATCAATTTCAACCGGAAGTCCGTAGTCCAGAACAATATAATCGTCATTTGCCTCAAAAGATGCCGTTTCTTTGTGCAGCATTTCATTTTCACAGGTGAACGATACCTGATCTGCTTTGTCTGCTTCACCTTTTGCAGTCACGCTCATACTCGTTCCGGCACTGTCCGAATCCACGACATGGAAACCACCGGCTGCTTCCGCCTGATAACTCCATTTCGGAGCGATCCAGCTCGCTCCGTTGTCCGCCTCGGTAATATAATAGGTTTTGCCGTCATCTTCATCCATCGTTCCGATGAATTTCGCAGTCTGACCATTTTTCAGTGCAAACCTTCCGTCCGTTCCGGTCATTCTCGTATCTACATACTGATTGTTGATGTCATAGAGATTGTAAGTTGCATCTGACACTGCTTCGCCGTCACGGTAGAGCGTAAAATAAAAATCTCGCTGGCTGATCTGTGCTAAAATACTGTCATCCAGTTTTATTCCTTTACTGTCTGTTGTTTTGACTGTTTTATGCACCGAAACGGTATCTTTCATTGGCAGATTGAATTTGATTTTACAGTTGGAAGCTCCTTCTCCACGTTCCAGATAATAGACGGTCAGCGTATGCTGATCGGTCGCTGCAAATGTTTTTAACGTGGTATCAAAAATACCCGCACCTTCAGAATCCCGGAACACTTTTTTTGAGATCTTTCCGGCTGTTGATCTTCCTCCTTTAATAAACATTCCGCTTGTCTGACCGGAACTGGTCGCGGAAATTTCTGTTTTGTTCTGTGCAAAATTAATCGTTCCGTTGACCGAATCGTGGATGCCGCCGATATCCAGAACAAGTTTTCCGTCAATAAATACCCACACATCATCATCACCGGCAAACTCAAACTTGATATCTTCGTCTGAAGTGCTGGAAATTTTGCCATCTGCCGTCATGGAAAACGGAATCGTTGCGATCATTCCAAAATGATAATCCGGCGTCCTCACACTCGTTCCGCTGTTGAACGGATAAAAGCCCTTTCTGTTATCTGTCTTATTCGTCTGTGCCGTGTCATTCCAAGTCAGATTCGTTTCACTTGCTGCTGTTCCAGAAAAATACGCTGAATCCTGACTTGCATCAAATGTATAATATCCATTTTCATATACAAACGGCAGTCCGACATTCGTGTAAACTTCTTTTGTTTTTGTGTCACCGGAATCAAAAATGCCGCCGTCCGAAACCGTAAAATGAATGTTTCCATTCTGCATGTCAGAACCCACCAGACCGCTGTAAACATAACCCTTCTGACTGGTCTGCGTGGATGAGATCGTATTATTTGTCGTCAGCAGACCGGTCCAGGTATTCCAGGTGGCATAGCTGCTGCCGGGAGCACCATTCGAAAAATAGATACCCCGAAGAACTCTGCTGTTCGGATTTTCTGCCTTGTCTTCCTGATAAACTGCCTGATTAATCGTCTCCTGATCATAATCATAAAGCGTTACCGGAAAATAACGGATCTCTTTTTGTGATGCCGCCTGCGAAATTGCTTGGGATACCGCTTTTGGCACACTGTCAAAACTTCGAAATGCTGCCTCCGCCTCAGATGGCATGGCGGTGACCGTAACTGCGGTTGCCAGCGTTACCGCCAGAATACGTGATACTCTTTTTCTCATAATTTTCCTCCTTTTTCTCAAAACATTTTTATTTCCCATAAAAAAGAGCAGAGATCTGTGCCTCTTTCGCACATTTCTCTGCTCTCGTTTTCACGATCGTTGCTTTATTTTTATATTTCTCACCTGTATTTTATAAAGATGCCATACGGATTGTTCCGCACTTCACACGTTTTTATTCTTACTGTACTGCTTTGAATGCTTCGTCCAGATCCTGGATGATGTCATCAATGTTCTCTGTACCGATGGACAGACGGATTGTGTTTGGTTTGATCCCCTGATCCAGAAGTTCTTCCTCTGTGCACTGGCTGTGTGTAGTGGTTGCCGGATGGATAACCAGAGATTTTACGTCTGCTACGTTTGCCAGCAGGGAGAACAGCTCCAGATTGTCGATGAAATCTTTTGCTTTCTGTGCGTCACCTTTGATCTCAAAGGTAAAGATAGAGCCGCCGCCGTTCGGGAAATATTTTGCATACAGCTCTTTCTGTTTCGGATCATCCGAAACAGACGGATGATGTACTTCTTCTACCTGCGGATGATTCTTCAGGTACTGTACGACTTTCAGTGCGTTCTCTACATGACGCTCTACTCTCAAAGACAGTGTTTCCAGTCCCTGCAGGAAAATGAATGAGTGGAATGGAGAGATGGTTGCACCGGTATCTCTCAGCAGGATTGCACGGATTTTTGTAACAAATGCTGCAGGTCCTACTGCTTTTGTAAAGCTGATGCCATGGTAGCTTGGGTTCGATTCTGTCAGAGAAGCGAATTTACCGGATGCCTCCCAGTCGAATTTACCGCTGTCTACGATAACACCGCCGATGGTTGTTCCATGGCCGCCGATGAATTTTGTTGCAGAATGTACAACGATATCTGCACCGTACTCAATCGGTCTTACCAGGTATGGTGTTGCAAACGTATTGTCAACAACCAGCGGGATTTTATGTGCATGAGCGATCTTTGCGATAGCTTCAATATCTACTACGTCTGAATTCGGGTTGCCCAGAGTTTCGATATAAACAGCTTTTGTATTATCCTGGATAGCTGCTTCTACTGCATCCAGATCAAAGATATCTACAAAGGTTGTTGTGATACCGTACTGTGGCAGTGTGTGCTCCAGCAGGTTGAAGGAACCGCCGTAAATATTTTTTGCAGATACGATGTGGTCACCGTTCTGTGCCAGGTTTTCAATGGTATATGAAATAGCTGCTGCTCCGGATGCTACTGCCAGTGCTGCAACACCGCCTTCCAGAGCTGCGATTCTCTTTTCGAATACATCCTCTGTCGGGTTTGTCAGTCTTCCGTAGATGTTACCGGCATCTGCCAGACCAAATCTTGCAGCTGCATGATCGCAGTTACGGAATACATAAGAAGAAGTCTGATAAATCGGAACTGCCCTTGCATCGGTGACCGGATCTGGAGTTTCCTGACCTACGTGAAGCTGTAATGTTTCAAATTTAAATTTTCTGTTTTCTCTTGTAATTTTTTCGCTCATGTTATTCACCTTTTACTGCCATCTGGCGTGGCATTTTACCTTTCTTTGAATTAGTCTGTAAATAATGCTGTGGAGTAGTAACGATCTCCTGTGTCAGGAAGCAGTGCTACAATGGTTTTTCCTTTGTTTTCCGGACGTTTTGCCAGCTGGATTGCTGCGTAAAGAGCTGCACCTGAGGAAATACCTACCAGTACGCCTTCTTTCTTGGCAATCAGTTTGCCTGTTGCAAATGCGTCTTCGTTTTCTACTTTGATGATTTCATCATAAATGTTTGTATCCAGTACTTCCGGTACAAATCCTGCACCGATACCCTGGATTTTATGTGGACCTCCCTTGCCTTCGGAAAGAACCGGGGAAGTTGCCGGCTCTACTGCCACGATCTTGATATCTGGATTCTGCTCTTTCAGATATTCACCGACACCTGTCAGTGTTCCGCCTGTACCAACACCGGCTACGAAGAAATCTACCTTGCCGTCTGTGTCTTTCCAGATTTCCGGACCTGTGGTTGCTCTGTGTGCTGCCGGGTTTGCCGGGTTTACAAACTGTCCCGGAATGTAGCTGTTCGGGATTTCTTTTGCCAGCTCATCTGCTTTTGCAATGGCACCTTTCATACCCTTTGCACCTTCTGTCAGCACCAGTTCTGCACCGTATGCTTTCAGGATGTTTCTTCTTTCAATACTCATCGTATCCGGCATGGTCAGGATGATGCGGTATCCTTTTGCTGCTGCAATGGATGCCAGTCCGATACCGGTATTTCCGGATGTCGGCTCAATGATAACAGAACCTTCTTTCAGAAGTCCTTTGCTCTCAGCGTCTTCGATCATGCTCTTTGCAATACGGTCTTTTACGCTTCCTGCCGGGTTAAAGTACTCAAGTTTTGCCAGGACAGTTGCTGAAAGCTCCTGATCTTTTTCTATGTTTACAACTTCTACCAGTGGTGTGTTTCCGATCAATCCTAAAGTTCCTTTATAAATGTTGGACATGTTATTTTCCTCCTTATTTATTCCTACCTTTTCGATATGTTTTATATGATTTACTCGAATTATATGCCAACATCCAGTATTTGTCAACACCTTTTTTCATTTTTTCAGACTTCCTTTTTTAAATCTCTAGAAATACGATAGGAAATATGATACTATCATTCTAAGGTTGAACGTTCCATTGCTGAAATCACCCGGCAGTGAAGCAATTCACAGGCGTCATGCCGGAGGACAACACTTTCAACACTGCTAATATATGAAACGAGGTGAGAAAAAATGAAAATTTCTACAAAAGGAAGATATGCTCTGCGTATGCTTCTGGATCTTGCAGAACATCAGAGCGAGGGTTACATCGCTTTAAAAGACATCGCAGCAAGACAGGATGTTTCCAAAAAATATCTGGAACAGATCATCCCGATCCTGAACAAATCCGGTTTCCTGCTCGCAAGCCGCGGATTTCAGGGCGGATACCGTCTGGCAAAAACACCGGACAAATACACCGTCGGTGATATCTTACGTGCAACGGAGGGAAGTCTGTCACCGGTTGCCTGTCTGGACAATGAGCCGGTACTCTGTCAGAGAGCCGACATATGTACGACACTTTCCGTATGGAAAGGATTGAAAAAAGTCATTGATGACTATGTAGATGGGATCACTTTGCAGGATCTCCTGGATCAGCAGCGTGAAACTTATGCAAATGATTATGTAATATAACATCCGGATTACAATGAAAAGATGTAACTGTTCACTACCTTCACAGTTACGAAAAGATTACCATATTCTTTTCATCCGTAAAACACGATATCTTTTTAGAAAGAGAGGGTTATTTCATGAAAAAAAATATGTATTCTGTTTTGCTTCATTTTTTTCTGTTTGTATGCCTGGTCATACCTTTGCATACAACCGCAAATGCGGCAAACACCACCGACGATTGTCTTCAGATTCTCACTTCTGATTTTAACAGCAATTCCGCACAAGAATTTATCGGAACACAGCATCTGAATATCACGGATTCACAGTATCAGACAATCCGTACATTTACTTTAGATTTAACAGAAAAATACAGTTCCACAAAAGACAAGATCACTGCCATCTATCAGTGGGCCAGAGACACCAGCCTGAAAGCTTCTGTCGGCGAATCTGCCCCTGCAGATCTGGAAGAAAATGATCCTTATAAAGTATTCAAAGAGAAAACCGGAGTATGTCAGGGAAAAGCCAATCTCTGTAAGACCATGCTCGCCGCCATCGATGTTCCATGTATCATTGCCCACGGCTACTGGGAAACCGAAGGCCATGCATGGGATTTCGTTCTGTGTGACGGCAAATGGGGCATCGTCGATGCATCCATGTGGCAGATCTCGCTGGATGATCCTTCCGACATCTCTTCTCATTATAAAACAGACAGCCTGGAAGCTGTTCTTTATGAAAAGGACGGCTTTGAATTTACTTACTATCTGGGCGGCATTGGTGCTGTCGGCTATACCGGAAATGCGGAGCGTCTGGAAATCCCGGAAAGCTGCAATGGTTATCCTGTGATCAGTATCGCCGCAGAAAGCCAGATTTATTATGAACATTACTTTCAGGATACAGCAGCAAAAGAACTGGTGCTTCCGGCAACGGTAAAATACGGAATCTACTTAAGTGACTATGAGATCCGTTCTTTCTATTCAAAATCTCTGGCATCTATTTCCGTAGATGAAAACAATCCGGTATTTGCGTCCTATGACGGAATACTTTATTCCAAAGATTACTCAAGAATCTACTCTGTCCCGGCAGGTATTTCCGAAGTTACTCTGAAACCGATGGAGATCCTGGGAAAAAATACGCTCACTAATCTTTCGAACCTGCGTATTCTGAAAATCGGAGAAGGTACAAAAGAACTGGAAGAAGATGCCATTGAAAACTGTGAGCACCTGGAAAAAGTTTATATTCCGGACAGTGTGACAACGATCGCATATGAAAAAAGCAATGGCAATGTTTACGAAGCTTTCAACGGATGCCCGAATAACTTTATCGTATATGCATCTGCCGGAAGTGCAGGTGAAGCTTATGCCAAAAAGAAAGGACTGACCTGCAAAGATCCAAAAGAACTCTTCCCGGCAGATTACAGCAAGATCGATGAACTGCTGAAAACCGTTCCGGATGATTCTGATCTTTACCGGTACACACCGGACAGCGTCAGCCGCTTAAAAGAAGCCATCCAGGCCATCAACCGTGACTGCACTGCCGCACAGCAGAATCTCGTTGACGAAATGGCAAAAAATCTGGAAACTGCAATCAAAAAACTGGAAGTTCGACCGACTGTTCCGGATACCAATGAAACCGAAAAGCCACAGCCGGATACAGAAACACCGGAAACACACGTACCAGATCAGTCCGGCAATACGGAAACGCCAAAACCGGCTGCGAAACCGACCGCACCTGCAAAAGTAACCGGAGTGAAGATTTCTTATAAAAAATCCGGCAAAACAATCCTTGGCTGGAAAAAAGTAAAAAATGCCTCCGGGTATGAGATTTACCGTTACCAGAATAAAAGATGGGTAAAAGTGAAAAAGGTTGGTAAAAAAACAAGCTTTGTAATAAAGAAACGCTCCCGAAAAACCGTGTACTATCGCGTGAGGGCTTTCCGGAAAAAAGGGAAAAATGTGAGCTATGGAAAATACTCCAGGAAAGTGAAGTGTAAATCTCTTCAGAAAGCCAAATAAAAAGTTGTGGCGGAGGTTTGTGTAAATGTGAAAATGAACGCCATAGAAATGATTTTATAAAATATATAACGCCATGATGATTCGAAAACAATCTCCTGACACGCTGCGTTTCCTGTTCGGTTCGCTCGCCGGTTAGCCGCCCTTCTCCTAAACTCGCCTCTTCGAGGCTCAGACAGCGGCTCCTTGGGGCGGCAACATCGCAAACCTCACGACGGAAGCCTTGCTACCGTCAGAGCGATTTGTTTTCGAATTCATCATGGCTGTATTATTTTACGCACCATGTTTTACAATGCA
>QWCN01001406.1_pt1 | contig 37165 bp, 39 predicted proteins | sample 1972711 | NCBI WGS metagenome assembly QWCN01 (sample SAMN09866707, study PRJNA288562) | Human gut metagenome isolate term1_stool, whole genome shotgun sequencing... | isolation source: gut | host: Homo sapiens | place: USA: California
AATAGCAATTTGTTTACCCAGTCTTGTAAAGGTCTTTGCCATGTGACCCCATCTTTTCAATTTGGCAGCTTTTCTATATTCAAACGCTCTTCCCATTGGTTTTATGTTTTAATTATTAATTATTTAATTATTAATTAGCGCAGCTTTGCATCCAGTTTATCTTCCAGATTCTTCACGAGTTTCGACATTATCTTATCGATCATCTTATCGTTCAGCGTCTGCGTTTCATCCTGCAACAGGAAGCTGACAGCATACGATTTTTTGCCAGCTTCAAGATTCTTGCCTTCATAAACATCGAAAAGAGATACTTCTTTCAGCAACTTCTTCTCAGTTTCATAAGCAATCTTTTCTATCTCCGCAAACTGCACCTTCTTATCGATCAACAAGGCAAGGTCACGTTTCACAGCCGGGAATTTGGAGATTTCCGTATAACTGATCTTTACAGAACGGATAGCTTTCATCAACTCTTTCCAGTTCAGATCAGCGTAATATACTTCATTATCAATATCGAAAGCTTTGAGAATCTTCTTCGTTACGATACCGAATGTAGCAAGGCGCTTTCCACCTTTAGTCTGTACAGACAAGGCAGTAGCATAAATATCGTCCACCAGATTACCGACTACCAGATTTCTCATATTCAGCCCTAAACGGAGGAAAATATTTTCTACGTAAGCTTTCAATTCATATACAGAACTTTCTTCATCAGCATGTGCCCAAGAGTTGGATACTTTCTTACCCGTTACCCACAATCCGAGATGATAATTCTCTGTATAAGCAGCTAACGACTTTTCGGGATTCTTCTTTTCCGCATCAAAATAATAGCAATTTCCGAATTCAAAGAATTTCAAGTCGGCATTCTTACGATTGGCGTTATGAGAGATACTTTCCAGCCCCCCGAACAACAAAGTCTGACGCATTGCATTCAGATCTGTACTCAACGGGTTCAGTAACATTACCAGATTCTTAGAAGGATAAGTTTCCATACCATCATAATAACCGGCGCGTGTCAGAGAATTATTCAAAATTTCATTGAAACCACAACCTACCAACTGTTCAGCTACTAAATTCTGTAACTTGTTAGATTTATCATGTTCGCCTTTCGTTGTCAAGCTGGATTTCAGCGTAGATGGTATCTCTACATTATTATATCCATAAATACGGAGGATATCTTCAATAACATCACAATCACGTTGTACGTCTACACGATAAGGAGGTACAGCCAGAGTCAATCCTTCTGCAGTCTCATTGGTTATTTTCATTTCCAGACTGGTAACAATGCTCTTGATTGTCTCCACCGGAATCACCTTGCCTACCAATGAATATACCTTCTCATAAGATAATTCTACAATAAAATCCTGAGCAGGAGCAGTACAAACATCTTTAACTTCAGAGGAAATAGTACCGCCGGCCAGTTCTTTCACCATCATGGCAGCCAGTTTCAGGCAATAAATAGTGCCATTAGGATCAATACCTCTTTCAAAGCGGAAAGAAGCATCTGTATTCAGCCCATGACGACGAGCCGTCTTACGGACCCATGTCGGATGGAAATAGGCACTCTCCAGAAAGACATCTTTGGTAGTTTCCGTAGAACCGGAATCCAAACCACCGAATACACCGGCAATACACATCGGTTTTTCCTTGTCACAAATCATCAGGTCGCGATCGGATAATTTACGTTCCACGCCATCCAATGTAACAAACGGAGTACCTTCAGGCATCGTCTTCACTACAACTTCACCACCTTTAATTTTATCCGCATCAAAGCAGTGCAACGGTTGACCGAATGCATGAACAATGTAATTTGTGATATCTACTACATTATTGATAGGACGCAGTCCGATGATACGGAGTTTATTCTGCAACCATTCCGGACTTTCTTTAACCGTTACGCCTTTCACAGTTACACCGGCATAGCGAGGGCAAGCCTCACTGTTTTCAACTGTAACTTTGATATCCAAATCATTATTTTCAACGGAGAAAGTATCTACAGACGGCCTCTTCAGAGAAGTCGGTTTGTTATTTTGCACCAGATAAGCATACAAGTCACGAGCTACACCATAATGCGAACAAGCATCAGCACGATTCGGAGTGATATCCACTTCCAGCACATAGTCGCTCTTTATGTTATAATAATCTTTGGCAAGAGTCCCCGGAACTGCATCAGCGGGCAGAACGATGATACCTGCATGATCCGTACCAATACCTATTTCATCTTCAGCACAAATCATACCGTTGGACTCAACACCACGGAGTTTTGACTTTTTAATCGTAAAACATTCATCCCCGTCATAGAGTTTTGCACCCAAAGTAGCAACTACCACTTTCTGACCGGCAGCCACATTCGGCGCACCGCATACTATCTGTACAGGTTCTCCCTGTCCCAAATTTACAGTAGTCACATGCATGTGGTCTGAATTCGGATGAGGAACGCATGTCAACACTTCACCTATCACGAGACCTTCCAGTCCGCCTTTAATGGTTTGCACTTCTTCTACACTACCTGTTTCCAGACCTATAGAAGTCAATGCAGCCGCAACTTCTTCCGGTGTCAAATCGAAATCGACATACTCTTTCAACCAATTATAAGAGATCTTCATATCATTAATTTTTTATTGTTTCCAAAAGTGACCCGCAAAATTACAAAGTTTTTTTGGATGACAGGGAATTATCCGATAAGAAATTAATGAAAACAACCGAAACTACATGATAAACAGTAATTCCGGCTGTAATATTAAAATTCTTATATTAATTTACCGATAACCTAGAATGGCAACGGTCCATCCGACCCCACCCCACCAAACGGATTATCTGTTTGAGGAGCGAATTCAGCCGGAGGCGGTATACTGCCATCACCTACCGCATTTATTTTGGAGCCATAAGTAGCTCCGCCTCCTTCTGCCGGATGCGGAATCACCATATCATCCTCCGGATTCTGGAAACGGGTGTACTGACCGATAAAGCGCAAACGAACATCACCTACCGCACCATTACGATGCTTAGCAATAATAATTTCTGCCATACCACGCAAATCAGTACCATCTTGCGATGTATAGATTTTATAATATTCAGGACGATGAATGAAACATACCATATCGGCATCCTGCTCAATGGCTCCCGATTCACGCAAGTCACTCAATTGCGGACGTTTACCTTCTTCACCTTCACGACTCTCCACACCACGATTCAACTGCGACAAGGCTATAATAGGAATATTCAACTCCTTCGCCAAACCTTTCAACGAACGCGAAATGGTACTTACCTCTTCCTGACGACTACCAAACGACATACCACTTGCATTCATCAGCTGCAGGTAGTCGATAATAATAATCCTCACTCCATGCTCACGCACCAGACGACGGGCTTTTGTGCGAAGCTCAAATACAGACAGAGAAGGAGTATCATCCACATACAACGGCGCATCCAGAAGGTCACGCAATTTATAATCCAATTGCTGCCATTCATAATCCGCCAACTGTCCACTCTTGATTTTCTCACTTGGAATTTCGCACGCATTGGATATCAAACGATTCACCAACTGTACGTTACTCATTTCAAGCGAAAACACAGCTACCGGATTGCGATAATTCACCGCAATATTCTTTGCCATGGAAAGCACGAAAGCCGTCTTACCCATTGCCGGACGGGCAGCGATAATAATAAGGTCAGATCTCTGCCAACCGGAAGTCATCTTATCAAGTTTGGTAAAACCACTCTCCAAACCACTCAAACCATCGGTACGGGCAGCTGCAATCTGAATTAACTGGTATGCTTCAGCAATAACCGGATTAATCTGTGTATAATCCTTCTTCATGTTCTGCTGAGAAATCTCAAAGAGCCTTCCCTCAGCTTCCTGCATTAAGTCGTCCACGTCCAGAGTCTCATCAAAAGCCTTGCTCTGAACATTGCTGGTAAACGTAATCAGTTCGCGTGCCAATGCTTTCTGCGCGATGATACGTGCATGATATTCAATATGTGCCGAAGAGGCAACCTTACTACTTAACTGGGTAATGTAGAACGGTCCGCCCACCTCTTCCAGATCACCACGTTTAGCAAGCTGTTCTTTTACCGTGAGGATATCCACCGGCTTCTGATTCACAGCCAGATCGGTGATAGCGGAATAAATCAACTGGTGCCGGTGTTCATAAAAAGACTCCGGGCGAAGAATTTCACTTACCAATGAATAAGCGTCTTTCTCAATCATCAATGCTCCCAACACAGCTTCTTCCAATTCCGGCGCCTGCGGCTGTATACGTCCGTAGTCAGTTACAGGCTGCACTTTTGCCTTGGAGTTACTTCGGGGAGTTCTTTTTTGTTCTGCCATTTTTAAATACTATGAATTATAAAGGGATGGCAAAGATAACGCTTATTAATCAAAATCATCCCTATTCTACCAAACAAAAAAAGAGCCATTCCCGAAATTCGAAAACAGCTCTTTACGTTTATATCAAACTTATTCTTAAATGGTCATTGCCTGACCGCCAATCACACCTGCAATGGCACTGGCTACGGCAATAATGACTTTCAATATCACATTCCAACTCGTTTTTTTCATAAGAGAAGCTTTTTTAATGATTAATATTCAGCGATCAACAGACTGCGCAGTCTTTAATTTTTAATTCTTAATCCTTTAATTTCCAAAGCCGGCGGCTTTGGACTCTATCCCAGAGGATCGTCTTCTATTCCCCCATCACCCGAATTACCTCCTGAGCCACCATCTGAACCACCTCCTGATGGAACATTTGCTAAATTTTTCAGATAATCATCCAGGCTGACCAGATCCAGTTTTTCACCGGCACGGGTAGCAGTCTTGGTTATCTTCAGTTCCCTGTTGGCCTGGAAGCAGATGCGAACACTCTCCACACTCTTGGCGGTCACATCTTCAGTCTTATCTTCTCCCTTAGATTTTGCAGCCAGCATAAATACGCCCAATCCGGCAATATTTACAGTTTTACCTTCCAGCAACTGCTCTTTCAGCTTCTCCACGAAGTTCTGCATAGTACTCCGGATATCACCGATAGAAAGCGAAGAACGATCCTGCATCTTCTGGGCTATAAATGCCAAGTCCACGCTCTGTCCTAAAGTTATTAACTGAGGGAAAAACTTTTTGGGAGAATTCTCAACCCGAGGGTCAGACGGCCTCTCTACCGTTCTAAAAATTACACTCATACTTTTTCATTTAGAGATTTAAATTCTGTTTTTAATTCACTTTGTTGATCAACGTTGATGCAAAGGTGAGGATTAAATCTCTAATAAAAGCAGGAAAATGAGTGAAGAGAGTCGTTTTTCTGAGAAAAGTTGTAAGTAGTTATAAATGAATATTATACCTAAGCGTTATGAATTACTTTTTCAAACACGCTTTTATTTGCTCCACGATGTATGCCACATCTTCATCCGTCACCCAAGGTCCGGCAGGGATACATAACCCCATATTGAATAAACGTTCTGAAACACCATTTACATAACAAGGATTATTCACATAGACAGGCTGAAGATGCATAGGCTTCCACAAAGGACGGGTCTCAATACCTTTGGCATCAAGTTGCACACGAACTTCGTCATAGTTAGTACCAGTCTTCTCAGGATCAATCAGAATCGTAGATAACCAATAGTTAGCATTGAAGCGATCGTCAGGATTAAATTTCAGTGTAATACCTTCCACACCTTCAAAAGCCTTTGCATAAAGATCATGTACATGGCGGTGATGGGCAATATGATCTTCCAGCACAGTCATCTGACCACGGCCGATACCCGCACAGATATTACTCATGCGATAATTGTAACCGATCTTTTCATGCTGGTAATGAGGGAAAGGTTCACGAGCCTGAGTAGCATAAAACATGGTCTGCTTCTTTGCCACTTCATTAGGAACGATTAACGCACCACCACCCGAAGTAGTGATCATCTTATTACCATTGAAAGACAACACGCCAAAAGTACCGAACGTACCACACTTTTGTCCCTTGAACTCAGAACCTAAAGCTTCGGCGGCATCTTCCAACACCGGAATATCATATTTCGCAGCAATAGCACAAATCTCATCTATCCTGGCAGGCATACCATAAAGATGTACAGGAAGAATAGCTTTGGGCTTTTTACCTGTTTTCGCAATTCGGTCTTTGATAGCTTCTTCCAATAAAGCAGGGTCCATATTCCAGGTATCTTCTTCACTATCGATAAATACAGGCGTAGCCCCCTGATAAGCCACCGGATTAGCTGAAGCACAGAAAGTGAATGACTGGCAAATTACCTCATCACCTGCGCTGACACCAAGCTGAATTAAACCTAAATGGATGGCTGCCGTACCTGCCGACAATGCGACTACTTCCTTATTCTGACCCACAAAATGTTTCAGGTCGTCTTCGAAAGCATTGACATTGGGTCCCAAAGGAACTACCCAGTTTGTATCAAAGGCTTCGCGTATGAAGTCTTGCTCCTTGCCGCTCATATGAGCGAGGCAAAGATAAATTCTCTTGTCCATAAAATTATATGATTAAAAGAAAACGATAAATAGAAAAGTAAGAGTATAAAAGATTATTTACGCCATAGATGATAAGGCACAAATAACCATTTCAGTATAAGTTTTATGTAATAGAACATTTAAATGCTAACCAAAATGCAATACAATCCCTCCCCAAAAATACCCGACTCCAAATCCTGCAAGCATAACCTTAAATTTTCCAGAAATAGTTTTGCCATTAATAATATTGTACAAGGCTATAAGAATAGTATTAGAGACTATATTGCCATATTCTGACAAACAATCATAAAAACACTCCGGAACTATTTTATCTCTTTACGAAGGAAATTAAGCATATATTTATTGGCTTGATGAAACATATATAAATCTGTTTCATCTTTAGTTATTGTATTATGCAATAAAACATCTTCGACCAAAGGTGAAACACTATCCAATGTGAAAGCTAAAAATTCTTCAAACCCGAAATTGTCAACATAAACCCTCCAATTTCTCTACTAGTTCTTTTAAACCACGGTAATCTAAATTGCCTTTACGGATATTCAGATCATCACGGGCCTGGATAGTCACAAGGATGTTACCAAGAAGCATCCGGCTAGTAGCCTTCCTTAGAACCGCCTCACTAAAAACTGTAGTGGGGGATTATGCCACAAGAGAATCTGAAGAAAGAACACCTTCAATCTGCACAGGAACGATTTTCTTACGGGTCTTCACAAACCAAGTGTTAAAATCACGATAAGATCCCCCTGAGTCAGATAAAATGAATTAATTGAAATACCTTTGGGGCACCCTCCGTTTTGTAGAGGAACCATAACTTTTCAAAACCACTGCTGCTATACATAATTTTTTTAAGTGTACAGCAAAGGTAAAATAACAAGTTTTAGTTATAACCATTAAATGCCTCCATGGTAGAATTACCCTCCTGGTTAATATCAGCACGCTTCAGCACCTTCATAATGGTTATCCATATCACCTTGATATCTATAATTAGTGAGCAATGATCTACATACCATACATCCAATTTAAACTTTTCAGTCCAGCTGATATTATTGCGACCATGGCATTGCGCCCATCCTGAAATTCCAGGACGAACTTCATGACGTCTTGCTTGCTCAGGAGAATACAAAGGCAAATATTTAACCAGCAATGGTCGAGGACCTATCAAAGCCATATCCCCCTTTAATACATTGATAAGCTGTGGTAATTCGTCTATTGATGTAGAGCGAACAAATCTACCTACCTTTGTCAATCTCATTGCATCTGGGAGTAAATTTCCATCAACATCACGCTCATCGGTCATAGTCTTATACTTGATAACCTTGAATATTTTACCACCTTTACCTGGACGTTCTTGAAAAAAGAATGCGCCAGCACCTTTATTGGCAAAATGTAATAAAATTGTTACAGCTAACAAAATAGGAGATATGCAAAACAATGCTATAAGTGAAATCCAAAAATCAATAAATCTTTTAAAGAAAAATTTATACATACTTCATCTTAATATTCAATTATTTTTCAACTCTTGAGTCCACTTTAAAAACAGGTAAAATCACACGACCAAGGCAATTTAAACTTTTCTGAATTCAATCTGCTCGCCGCTAAAAACATAAAGAAGGTTGAGCAGAGATTCTCCGATAAGAATCAGATGACTCTGCATAATCCTCCCCATAGTCCCCCAAAGGGCAAAATAGTTCTTTGACATGTTGTTGTCTGGAAAATCATTAATCTGATGAAGTTTATCCATAGACATCTTGAGCAAACCCAGATGACGCACTTAACAAGTCCACGATATCGCATCTTGTTGTAGCGAGTGTGATAACTGATTTGGAACATAGCTACATCCACATTGTTACATCTGTCGAGTTCGTTTTGAGGTATGACTTCAAGCCGTTTCCTCAACAAAGCCTTCTCTATTGTAGTCTGTGTGAGGTATCAGTATTTCGTCTTGCCATCTGTAGTTATTCTCCACTTGTCTTTGGCTTATGCCACAGGGGCAGCTCTCCCGTAGTCTTGTCTACGACCGTAAGTTCATCACCATTCGGCGTAAGATCATATCTCGAAGTTTTCCTCCCTACAGACCGGATGTAACGAAGTCTATCAGATTGCCTGCTGCAAAGTCGCGATTGTCGTCACTTTGGTATGCCCCTCAGCATTGATCTGCTCTGCAAGAGTGCCGATAACTTCAGCGGAGTCTTCACTCCTCTCTGAAAGGAGCTCATATCAGCAGCTATGGCGGGCTTAACCAGGGCATCGGTGATTAAGTCATCTTCATCGTTGTTTTCCGTAGCATTCACGCTGTATCCTTTAATCTATTGCTCACCCTTTATGCGATAGTCGGTATCGTTGGGATTTTGTACGCTACCGGCACTTATCCGCTTCTTACCTCTAAGGGTTACCCTGCCATGATCGACCTCGTACTGTTTGTTGAACACGCGGTTAAGAAGGAGATCTTCTGTTGCTTTGATGCGCACAAGTATCTTATTATATTAGACTTCCGACAGATTCTATCCTTTGCCATATCTCATCGCTGGTCGAGCGATATTCGGTCTTCCGGACATCCTCGTCCAGATAGGGCTGCAAATTCTTTCTAAGCGAAGGGGTAAGGCTGGAAATTCCGTTCTTGGTCTATCCCTAGAGGGTTGTAAGTATGGTTCAGTAACGTAAGTACACTTAGCGATGTTGCTTCCGATGAGTTTATGTCCATTCTGACGGAATTACCCTTAATGTTGACTTCACGGCCTGAGTTCTGGTGACATCCTTGAAACAGCGTTCTATCATATTTATGCTGATTTCCTCTTTGTATTTGGATATGCTACGGCGCAAAAGATAATAGGTATCAAAACTGGTAATTCGGTCAAATATATCAACAAGCTCTAAAACCTTGCGCACAAGAAGATCAAAATCCACGCGCTCCAACATTTGCTCGTCACTTCTGCGATTTCCTTCCTTCATAATCATGATGACCACAAACTGACTGATGGACGCATTACTCCGCCCCGTGTTCCCTTCTTTGAACAAGGGTTTGAATGCATTTTCATTGATGTCTATAGTAACCAACTCGTAGAATTGGTTATGTCATACCTTGGGGTCATCGTACTTCTTCAAAGCACGGCCACGCATCTGATTTTACGGAGACTCGAAAAGAGTCGATTCTGGTTGTTTCATTTTTTAACATATATAATCAGGGAATTATCCCTTTTAAGTTGATGTAAAGATACATTTTTTTTCAGACTACAGTATAGTTTCCAAACTATATTGAGTGAATAAACAGTATTAACAATTTGAATTCGTCTACTTTAAAAAGTAGACCCATCTCTTTAAATGCGCAATACTACCATACCACAATTAAGTAAATATTCCTTATAACAAACTTTCTTTTCCTGTTATTTGCATAAAAACACTTAATTTTAAAGACAATAACCGAAAACTTATTATTATGTTTCCTGTCAAATTTAGGATTGGCACATCCTCGATTATTCTATTAACGAGCATCCTATCTTCTGAAATATCAGGAAAATCTCTATCGTCAAATCCAATTATGAGTCCACTTTTTGCAGTGGACTCAAATATCAATGAATATTCCAATTCCTAAGTAGCTATAGAATTCATCATATCATCATTTTACAAATTCATCGTAATCATGATGACCACAATAAACCTTGTAACCCTCAACCTCCATTTTTTGAAGCAAGATATAGGAATTTATTGCTTGCTTCCTATTACTCCCCGGAAATTTTGCAAATACTTTTACCCCTGGTATATATGCGTCTCCAGTAAATAGAACATCATCCATTTGATATGATAAGCAACTTGGATCATGACCTGGACAGGCAATTACATGAATATCACCAATCCCACCAAAGTGAAGAATTTCACCACCATTTACTATTGCCTGTTTATAATCGTCTATGGTAAATGGCATCTCATGATAATACGAAAGGTTCTTTCTTGAATTTCCAAGTTCCTCATGGCCATATTCATTGGTATACACCTCTATAAATGGTTGATTAGCAAGTAATCCTTTCAACCCATAAATGTGATCAGAATGCCCATGCGTTAATAATACAGCTTTTACTTTCTGGCCTAATTCTTCGAGAACAGGTTTCAACGCATCATATTCACCACAATCAATAAGAATGCATTGACTTACACCCTCATTATAAAGAACATAAGTCATGCTATTCATTATTCTATTCTCTACCGGACGTATATTAACCAATTTACAAATATTTGATATTTTTTGCAGGCACATCTCCAACCAAAACATTATCAGGTACATCTTTGGTTACAACAGAACCAGCAGCTACAATACAGCCTTTACCTATTTTTACTCCTCCAAGTATAGTTGAGTGAGCTCCCACCCAAGAGGCATCACTAATCTCAATATCTTTACTAAATTCATTGGAAAATGTTACTCGTGCAGTACAATATCCAAGATTATGACTTATACAAGTAAGGACAACATTCATTCCTATGAAAACATTCTTACATATCATGATCTTACAAAAAAATAAAAGCAAGACCCATGGCTTACATGGGTAATTTTTACAAAAAATATATTATTTTTTATCAGAAAAGAAAATGGTTCTTACCAAAACCAAATTACCACTATTTTGTAAATGCCATATAGGATTTATACAACAACGAATTGTCTTATAAATAATAGACAGTATATGCAGAAATCGTCTAATCATAAAACAAAAATTTGTGATAGACCGAATCATATTCCTACAGCGTTAACTTCTTTCCGTAAACGAGATCGTACTCCATAGGGAAGAACTGATCGTAACCGCCACCATGATGGAAAGTAATTTCACCAAAGTAAATCTGACCATCACAATCATAGTAGTCGACACGGATATAACGTGGGAAACGTTTTGCTATTTTAATACCCATCTCTATCATCTTATCCAATGTATCTGGACGTGGTAAGTCAACAGCATTCAATCCCTCCTTATACTTCCACGATTCAATCCAAACAAACGGAAGTTTGTTCCAATCCTTATCGTAGATACAACGATAGTTACCACCTTCGCGATCTACAGATACATAGATGAAAGCAATTTCTCCATTTATGAAGTGAAGTTTATAATCGTTAGGAATTTTACCTTCCTTTGTCTGCAAAAGTTTCTCTACAATAATTCTTCTTTCGATGAACTTATACTGATATTCCTTACCACAATTATACCAATTCTCTGTAATCCAAAAGCGAGCATCTCTTCTAAGTTTGTGCCAATTTACATCTTGGGGATTGCGAATAATTACCCATTGTCCGCAAGAGTGATTTGCCTTTACGATACATGGAAATTCACTAATATTTTCAGGAAGAAGATCGCTTACATTCTTTGTTTCAAACAAAAGTGGAATTACATATTCTTCGCCAAACTCATGTACGAAATAATCGCGAACAAGGAACTTATCAGCATAGAATGAATACCAACGCTCACGATCATAGAGCTTCATCCAGTTCAACTTCTCGTTGAGTGTTTGAGGATTCTTGAGATTCAGTTTGTAGCCAAAGTGCCTCTTAAAATCACGTTTTACGACATAAGTTGCAGGAAGAATCTTACAGAAGAAGAATCGATAAACACGTAGGCCAATCTTGCCCAATACACTAAATAAATTATTATCTGAATGGATAATACCTTGAATTAGTTTTCTTGCGTCCATTTTATTTAATTATTAAATTTCCAAATTATTTGTTTCATATTTCTCTTCTCTGCCCAATTCTGAGATTTGTTTCTTGAAACAACAATAGGATTACCCACGAGTTCAAGCATTGGCAAATCAGTAACCGAATCCGAGAGTGCCATCCATTGACTGTGATCGCCCTGAATAGCAGAATTAATATAATTGATCTTATAATCGAACATACAATCCTGACCATCAAATTTGCCTGTACAAATGCCATTCTTAAACTCAACCTTGGTACTCAGCAATCCATCCACTTTGAAATCTTCAATAAAGTATTTCAAATAGATATCATAACCAGCACTAATCACATAGATAACATAACCTTCTGATTGCAGCTTTCTTAATTCCGCAACCACAGGTTCTATCAAGTTGGGCTTAATCTGTTTCTCATAGTAATCCTTAGCCAAATGATCCATTTCTTCAAATGTTCTACCTTTCATCTGTTTCAAGATAAAACGTTTGTCGATACTACTTTTAGGCTTTAATCGTCTAATGACCCCAAGAACACGTGACTGATTTAGGATATTATACAAGAGTCTAAATCCTTCATTTGTTGGGACAGAATGACTCTGTACATATCTTACGTAAGCATCGGCCGTCTGAAAGTTGGCTAGTGTCTCACAAAAGTCAAAGAGGGCTACTTTATTCATTTGCCGTAAAAATCATCAAATGCCTTAAGAACAACCTTCATCTGCTCTTTGGTACCAACAGTGATACGAAAACAGTTATATACAGAAGGAGCTTCTGTTCTGTTACGAGCAAAAATATTCTTCTCAGCAAGAAAATCAAGAAGAGCCATCTTTGAATCATAATCCTTAAACTTAATCAGCACGAAGTTGCCTGCACTTTCTGCTGGTACATATATATCTTCATACTTTTTCAATGCATCAACAAAGAATTCCTTAGCCTCATTCACTTCAGCCACATAATCCTTCATATACTGAACGTCTGAAAGTACAGCCATTGCTGCTGTCTGAGCGAAAGTAGATACATTCTTTGGATTACGAACCTTATTGATGAACTGAACATTATCCTTTGATGCGATAAGGTAGCCAACTCGGAAGTTAGCAATACCAAATGCCTTTGAGAATGTTCTTGAAATCAACAGGTTGTCGTACTCAAGCACAAGCTCCTTTACTGACTTATCAGAGAACTCGATATATGCCTCATCTAACAAAAAAAGAGTATCAGGAAATTCATCAAGAAGATGACGAATATAAGAAACAGGATGTAAATTACCTGTAGGGTTATTAGGATTGCAGATATATACAACTGCTGGTTCCTTTGCATAGATATCATTCTCAAACTTCTGAGCATCAAAAGAAAAGTCATCATTGTAGTTAGAGAAATATACCTCTGCACCATTTGCCTGACAGGTCAAACGGAAATTATCATAAGAAGGTCCAAGAATCATCACTGGATCACCTACACTAATAAAAACCTTACAGATGTACTCATGCAATGCATCAGAACTTGCAAAATACTGCAAGTTATCTTTTGGCATTTCTGTATATTTTGATAGCAACTCCAAGAACTCCTCGTTATAGGTTGTTGGATAGAGATTAAAGAATGATGGTTCATTCAACAATTTATTCAAAAACTCAGCAACCTTGGGTGATGGCGGTATGGTTGATTCGTTCCAATCCAATTTTAATATCTCGGGCCTTTTCTCTGGTATTACTGTCCAAATCTTATGCGAAGCAAGCTTATATGGTTTAAGATTTCGCAAATATTTATTAGGAAATTTCATAAATATATTTTTTAATCTTAATATTAGTACTCTATCATTACTACTGCCTTCAAGTGATCTAATGTATAATGAATGCTACCCCAAGCAAGCCCTACTCCAAATCCGCAGCCAAGGCAATCGAATGTGCCATTCTGCAATTCATCAGCCTTACATACAACCATTGCCAATGGTATTGATGCACTATTAGTATTTCCATAATCCTGCAAACAAAAAGGAACCTTCTCCTCTGGCATTTTCATCTTCTTACGGATGCGATCATCGATGAATTTATTTGCCTGATGCAGGAAGAGGTAATCTACCTTTTCGGTATCAATCTCAAAGTGCTCAACAAACTCTTGAAGTGAACGTGGTGGCACCTTGATAGCGAAAGAGAACACATCCATACCATTTACCACCATATCGGTACCCTTGCGGATAACCCCTGGTTCAACTTCCTTCTCATCGATAGATTCTGGAGTAATCGGATTACGAGTTCCTCCAAATTCTGTCCATACAGCTTTATAACCGCTACCATCTACACCAAAGCTAAACTGCATTGGTTTATCCCAATTCTCATCAAATTCGAGTGCAGTTACTGTTGCTGCATCACCAAAGAGCGGCTTAACCGTCTTATCCTTAGGCGAACGATTCAGAGAGTTGGTTTCTGCACATACCAACAATCCTCTTTGCAACTGGCCATGGCTGAGTAATGAAGAAAGGTTACTCATACCATATACCCATCCCGAGCATCCCAACGGGAGATCTAAGCAATAGCAATCCTTACGAAAACCTAAACGATCCTGAAGTATAGCAGATGTAATAGGTGCTATATAATCGCGAGAAGTACATACATAGATAAGTGCATCAACACTATCAGCATCCCAATTCAACTTGTCAAGCAACTTGCAGATCGCCTGATAAGACAAATCACTTGCAGTTGTTCCTAACTTTACAACACGTTTACGTTCAATACCAGTTGTAGCAATTACCTTTTGCGCCTCTGCCTCATCTGCAAAGACAGACAACGTGAGGTTTTCTTCGATAGTTGGTGGCACACATGCTGCCAAACCGATCATCTTTACTTTGTCGATTGTTAAAAATGACATATATGAATCTATTTTATTTCTTAACTTGTAATCTCTGTTTCTTACCTGAAGATGTCATAGGAATTTTATCAATCCACTCATAAGCAACAGGGCGCTTATACACCTCCAGTTTATCAGATAGCTTTTCTGCTATCTCTTCAAAGGTCAATGATGTAGAATCTTTCAAGATGTAACAAAATACGAGCTCACCCATGATTCCTTCATCGTCTTTCATAGGTACACATACGCAATCACCTACACCTAATGCCATAATGGCATCTTCCACCTCCATAGGCGAGACCTTCTTACCCCCCACGTTGATGAGCTCTTTTTCTCTTCCAAGCAGATAAATATATCCATCTGCACTTTTGTATCCACAATCTCCAGTTCGAAAGTATTCTCCGAAAAATGCATTATTATTATCACTCTCTTCAAGATAGCGAGCCAATACCATATTTCCTTTCACACAGAGTTCACCCTTTTCTCCTTGGGCAACTTCATTTCCTTGTTCATCGAAAATTTTCACATCTACCTTATCACATACTGGCTTACCAATTGAGTCCATATGATCAATGTCATGGAATTCCTGAAAGCAACTGCGTGATGCTTCTGTTAAACCGTAATGCATGCAGATGCGAGCATTAGGGAACATATCGAGCATTTCCTTTTTGGTATCGAGAGGCATTGCTGCACTACCTATTTCAATGTAATGAATATGATCAGCATATTTTGCGATACGAGTACCACTCATCTTGCGAATGTATGCCCATGCAGCAGGAACAACTCCAAATCCAACAATACCATACTGCTCAATTGCTTTTAGGAAAGCACGAACATTGGCAAAATTGCTCAGAATTACAATTGTTGCACCTTTTATGAGGTTACAGCGAATACGCCCCATACCAAACGAATGACAAATAGGAAGACCAAGCAGTTCGATATCATCTGCTTGGTTTCCTATATATTCGTTGATATTTGAAGCGGATGAATAAATATTATAGTAGGAAAGACACACGCCCTTTGGTGCACCTGTAGTTCCGGTAGTAAAGAGAATCTCCGCAATATCACTTACCTTAAAATCGGCATTAGAAGTTGCCAGCTCTTCAGCATCATCCAATCCGAGTTCATCGAATTGCTTGGAGGCAAATAGGCTGCTCTGATAGCCAAAACAGCACACAGGATTTATTTTACTTTCAATATAATGTAAACGCTCCTCATTCGATTCTGCATCTACAACAACATTAGTTACACCAAGAATATGCGCACCAAAATACAGATATACATACTCCACATCTTTATGTGCAGAAAGTATGATTCTGTCACCAGCATGCATACCCATTGACTTCAGAACACCAGCAGCCTTACGGATATTCTTACCCAAATCACCATAAGTCACAGTATTTCCGTTCATTACAACAGCTATTTTATTCAAATACTTTTCGGTATTCTGCATCACAACTTTCAACAAAGGACTGTGTTCGTACATTATAATATTAGCTTATTCCTTAATCTTTTCTATCTCAGCAACCCACTCACTGATAGTTGTAATGTCGAAGATATCATCATCTGGTACCATCACATCAAAAGTGTCTTCAATCTTAGACAGAATCATAACACTTCTCATAGAATCGTAGCCTTTCATATCGAAGAGCTCCTGATCGCAATCAATAGTGTTTACGTCAAGCTCAAGACACTCAGCAACAATCTGCTTAACTTGTTCTTTAATATCCATAGTAAATTACTTAATTGAAATACCTCCATCCAATACCATCTGCTGACCGGTAATCCAAGACGAAGCATCACTCAGTAGATATACTGCTGCATATGCTATGTCCTCTGGCTTACCATAGCGACCTAATGGGTAGAGCTTTTCATTTTCCATTAATTGTTCTTCAGTAACGGTACCCCTATGAATAAGAGGGGTATCAACCATACCAGGGCAAATGCAATTAACACGAACCTTGCGTGATGCAAATTCCTTCGCACAGAACATCATTGCAGAGTTCAATGCTGCCTTTGAAGCTCCATACACACCATTGCTACCGCTAAAGATCTGAGTACCACCCAAAGATGCCAAAACAACTACACTTCCTTGCTTCTGAATCTTTTTCTTCTTATATAAAAGGCGAAGCAACTCGAAAGGTGCAAAAAAATTGGTATTGAAGATGTCGTCAAACTTATCACGACTGGCAAACTGCATTGGTAAGGTTAAACCTTTACCACTGCAAAGCACCACACCATCAAGAGCAGGCATATTAGCAACAAGTTCTTCCAATTGACTCTGTTCAAGCAAATTTGCTATCAAAATCTGATGACCATCGCCTTGCATCATTGAAAGAGTCTCATTCAGCCGATCTTCGTTTCTTGCAGTAAGAACAACCTTGGCACTCATTCCTGAGCATACAACAGCTGTCTGGCGGCCGATGCCACTTGAGGCACCAGTCACCAGCACAGTTTTACCTTCGAGCGAAAAAGGATTATGCATTATGCTTTTTCAACAATTTTATTGTAAATATCAGCAATAGTCTTAGAATTCTTGATGTCGTTACCACCAAGTGATACATCAAACTCATCATCAACCATAGCAATAACTGACAATCCAATCAGTGATGACCATTCATCATTATCACGAAAATCAGTCTCGGCAGTGAAATTACTTGTTTCGATCTCATCAAAGAGGTCAGCAAACAATTCTATAAATTCTTCAATTGATTTCATAATTCTATTCTTTATAGTGTTATATTTTAAATTTCTTAGCAGGAATACCCATATAAATACCCTCTTTCTTCGTTTTTGCCATTAACACACTACCTGGTGCAAGATTTACATTATCGCCAATTACCATCTGCTGGATGACAATACTTCCAACGCCAAACAAGTTGCAGTTTCCGATCTTAACAAGACCTGAAATGCGAACAGCAGGCATGATCACATTGTAATCACCAATAACAACATCATGTCCCAAAGCATCGCTTCCATTAAACACATTGAAATTTCCAATCTTCACATTGATAGAAATGGAAGAGTGACGCTGAATAATGTTACCCTCACCTATTTCATAGTTATTCTCATCAATGATTTCGAAGCTTGGATCTATGACATTGGGAAAACAGATATTATCATTATACAATTTTTCACGAATGGTTTTAAGAGCGCGAGGAGTTCCTACAGCAATTGCTACATCTATAGGCTCATCCCATTCGTTTAGCATAGCGCTACCACCAAGAATCTTACCATATTCATTTTCTGTACCCCACAGATTTTCATCATCATCAAAATAACCAATGAAATTCCAAATGTTCTTTTTTAAATTTATTCTATTGATAAGGCAGGCTATCTCCCTTCCAAATCCACCTGCCCCGAAAACTGCTATTTTTTTCATTTCAATTTACTACGAATTCTTCAAAAAACTTCAGGAATGACTGAATAAATAATTGCCTTATCAAGTTTTTCCTTTATCAAGAGTTCATTATTGTTTTTCCATTTCGAGTATTGATCCCATTTGCTAAGCACATTATCGATTGCAATATAAAGAGGATTATCAGAATAATTAAAATTAGTTCCAATTCTGTAGTCATCTATCATCTCTGCAGTTTCACCTTCTAATGAATTTAAGATGTAACAATCAGTAGCAACATAATCATTAAATTTATAGCTATATACGACTTTAGTTCCTGGCCTAAACATATTAATTCCAATATCACAATACATTAAATAGCCTAGTAGTTTATGATAAGGAAGAAAGCCAGTTATCTCAGCATTAAGTTTGTTGACATTAATAAATGATTCTATATTTTTTCTGTCCACTCCGTCTCCAATAAACCACAACTTATACTCATATTTATTATGAATCAATTTGATGGCATTAAGCAAAGTATCAAATCCATAGCTTACACCTAAACTACCAGCATATGCAATCCAAACCTCATCAGAAGGTTTTTCAAGTTTAACAGGATTATTATATTTGATATCTCGAATAATATTCATATCAACGCCCAAATATAGAGGGTATATTTCAGCTTTCTTATTATATAGTTTTGCTTCCTCTGCATATTTTTTGGATTCACCCAATATAACATCAGCATTTTTATAAGCATAACGAGCTAAATATGTCCATGGGAAAAGAAAGCCTTTTACAAACATCTTTCCCTTAACAAAAGGTAGTAAAGAATCTGGCCATAAATCGATTACATCAATGATAAATTTTACATGATTCTTCTTACAATACTTCGCACAAACAAAAGCGGAAGAAGATGAAGGCATAGTACAATATATAGCTTTAGGTTTTTCTTCGAGATTATTAAGATATCTATATAACTTTTTCGAAAAAACAATGTGACTAAATAGACGCTTTATACTAAGGTTCTTTGAATAACGGGGAACATGGATATGAATCTGTTGAGGGTTACCCATTTCTTCTTTTGAATAATAATCTTTTTTGCTATGATCAAAATCTGTTGTAATAGCAAGACATGATCCCCTAAGCCGGTTCATTATTTCCTGGGTACGAGTGTTTTGGAAATTAATATTAGTAAAAGCGGAAACTAGAATATAATTACTCATTTTAAGCTTGTGAAATTTTTTCCAATATATCCAAATATAATTTTGCTCGATTCACAGGAGTTGAAAAAGATTTCAACTGAGTTTTACCTGAATTAATCAAATTCAAGTATAGTTCTTTGTCTGAGACTAATCTAAAAATAGCTTCAGCAATGTCTTTAGCATCTAGAGGATCAAAATAAAGAGCAGAATCTTTACAAACAGTAGTTGCAAAGGGAAGATTAGAAGTTAATATTGGTTTTTGCATATACATAGCCTCAGGATAGCTAGCAGAAAAACATTCCATCAATGTAGGGAGGAACAAAGCATCACATTCAGAAACAAATTTTGGACATTCTGATACAGGTTGCAAACCAACATTTACGATATAAGGTTTTACCTCATCTGAAAACATTTCGTTATATTTTTCTTGTGGAAACGTAGTATAGAATAATACTTTTTTATTCAAACTATACTCTTTTAGCAATGGAATAACTTCATTTAATATTTGGATATTTTTATGAAATTTTGCGGAACAAAGGGAATAGAACTTAAATGTATCATTGTTATCCCTAATAGAAAATTCTTTCCATGATCTAAAATATGCATTAGCTGTATTAGATACTGTGAAAATAGAATCCCTTTTAATAGAAAAAAATTTAGAAAGCCTATTAGAAACATCATCAGTTTCACATACGTAATATCTACCATTACGTTTAAAAAAATAAGAATGAATCATCTTCATTACCCTTATCTTCAACCTATCCTTCTTACTTATGACTCTAAAATAAGGAGAATCAGGATAAACATAATAAGGAAAAGCATATCCCATAAGATGAGGACTTTTAGGTGTCCACCAGGAAGGACCGAAAACGGAAAAGACACAATCGGGTTGAATCTCTCTTTCGAATTCTTTTAATCTTTTTCTAACTTTTCTATTTTTAAATGAATATAAAGGATGTTCGGAAATTAATTGAAAATGAAAGTTTAATGGGAAATCATAAATATTGATATTTTTTGCCACATTAGTAGATAAGAGAACAAAAAACTCATGTCCCTTAATTTTTTTGCACTCTTCAATAAATGATACAGAAACCTGTGTGCATCCAGTTTCTACAATTGTCGAAGTATTAATTAAAAGCCTCATTGTATTATATCTGTTGTCGCTTTTCAAACGAACGAAGAAAAATCCTTAGCAAAAACAAGAGTATAATTATATAGCATACATTTGCAATATAAAAAACAGTTATTTGAAATTTAATAATAGTAAAGACATAGATATAAGCTAATAACACTCCTTTAGATTGAGTAAATAAACTATATATTTTTTTATGAATATATCCTAAGACTAATCCACCAACGCAAACACCTAAATATGAAAAGTTTGCATACATGATGCCAATAGTAGAAGGAGGATATGATATATAAAAGTCCTTACATCTAAAAACATCCTGATAGCTATAAGTCATTTCATGTACAAAGATACCTTCATCAATTGGAAGCTTATCAGGGTACAGACTTCTAGGTAAAAATATTCCAAATAAACCTTTAAAACTCTCACCCAGCCAATGGTCGGCATTGTTAAAGAAATCAATTATGAGAAGTTGAATATCAACATAGCTATTACCAGAAACGAAAACGCTTAGGTTATCAGATACTACCTTTGTTGATATTTCTACATCTTTTGAAGTTCTAAGCACATACATTCCAACCACAAAACCGACAACAAATATATAAAATGGGACAAGTTTAATTGAAAATAAATTAAGCTTACCAACAAAATAATTATAGCAAACAGCAATATTTATCAAATATAGAATAAATGGACTACGTCCGCCTTGGGAAGATAAAACGATAAATGCAATAAAAATATCCAAAAATAGTTGCAATTTACTAACACCATGAACTGACATATATTTAATATGGAATGCACCTGCAAGATAAATAGCAAAATTACACAAAATAAATATTATAGTTCTATCCTCCATTAAAGTAGTTCTATCATTTATTACACCCAAAAGGCCTTCAACACCTCCCATTGAGCTGATAAAGCTAATAGTATATAATAACGGGACAATAGCAAGTAGAAAATATATTAACAGCAACTTATTTTCTTTATAAGTATTATCAAAAAACCTCAAAGAGCTGTATCGAGTCCTATAATATCCAAAAAAATAACAAATATTAAACAGTATTTGATTAACCATAAATATTTGCATTAATGAATTATAATTACCTCCTACTTTTTGTAATACAGGCTCTGTCACTATATATTTATCTGTAAAAGCTATTGCCATAAATGGAACAGTATTGATAAATAACAAAATAGAAAAGAGGCTAACTGGAGAAAAATAATCCTTTGACTTTCGACCCCAAAATGGGACAGAAAGAACTAATATATAAATAAATAAAAGAGAATAGAACATACTAACCAATACTGAATATTGAAATTACCTTATTGCAGATTTATCATCTTTTGTGTAATCATATGCATCATTTGGAATCTTCCAATCTTCACCATATCGAAGAACTAAATACTCATTTACATTTTGTGGAATATTGTAATATTCGTTATAAAACATATATTGTTCGAATGAAGATAATAATTGATAAGGAATTGAAACAACAACTTCAGTGTACTTAATTTTTGGAGCGATCCTGTTCCTTATAAGTTTTGTTGGTAACACAAAACGACAATTATTAATTAATTGAGCTACAAGCCCAATTAATTTAAAACGTCCATAACCTTTTTTTAAAATAAATTGATCAGATAAATAAAGGTCTAATGAAGAAAAAAAACTACTCCCGTTTACTTTACCTAAATGAGCAATAAATCTACTTTCTTCTGTTTCATAGAATTTTATCCCTAAATCTAGATACTCATTGCTCTTAAATACGCATATGTTTGTTTTAGTTGCTGTAACATTATACCCTTTTTTATATAAAGATTTTGATATAGCAATAATATCAGAAATATTACCACCAACAACCCCTAAATCAATATCATTGTCCCAAGGAATAAATTGCTTGTTACGAATTGCCCCAAGAAGAGTACCTGTATCCAAAAAATAATTAGCATTATGCTCAATTAAAGTATTTTTAACATCGGACAAAGCCTTAATCCAAACGCTAATATTCCTTGCCATTACTAAATATTTTATATTTCACAACTCCATATATTCTAAATAAAAATACCAAAAATTCGCAACCTAAATAAAGCATAGCTGCATAATAAATAGTAAACCAATCTGAAACAGTACCTATTGCAGCAAATAATAAGTAAAATGCACCAGCAATAATAACTGTAGTATTAGTATATTTGGTATGGCCAAGAGCTGCTAAAAAAGGATAGCCAAGCAGATAACTGGGCACAACAAATGCCACACATAATGAAAGGAGTCTAAATGTGCTTATTGTTATTTCATTTGATTCATTAAAAAGAAAATCCAATAAAAATGGAGCAAGTACCATAAATATCAAACAACAAACAATACCAATTATAGACCCAAAACCAATAATCGTCTTAAAAGTTTTAATATTCTTACTTCTTATCATGTATGGATACAAAGCTGTTGATACAGGAGAAACAAGTGTTGTAAATGCGAGAACCATTTTTTGAGAAATGTCATAATATCCTGCCATTGTTGGTCCACAAATCATTCCTAATAAAGATGTATTGCCAACACCATAAAGAGATGCAGAAATGCGAGACATAAAATAGGGAGCACTAGCTACAAAAGCTTCTTTTACTTCAGCAAATGAAACTGTTATAAATTTAACATTAAATCTAATATATAATAATCTAATACAGATAATACTTGAAACCATGAAACCTACTGAATAACATAATGATACAAAAATTGCATCTTCTGGTCCACGAACAATAAGGAACATAGGCAAAAATGACAATAATTTAGACATTGTTGTCGTAAATGTCATATATCCCATTTTTTCAACACCTTGAAAAAACCAAACTGGGAAAAAACATGATCCAATTGGAATTCCAATCATAAAATAAAAAATCTCATGATGTAATCTGAAATTTTCATTTCCTTCAATAATAAAGGCACTTATAATCAGAGTCAATAGTGCAAGCAACAATTTCGCCAATAACGTTTTGGTAACTATCTTATTTATTTTGTTTATATCATTAGCACACAAAGATATTTCCCTTGTAGTTGACAAATTAAATCCAAAATCAATTACTATATTCAAAAAAACAAAAAAAGAATATGCCGAAGCTACAACGCCATAAATTTCAGCCCCCAAAGTTCGAAATAGAAATGGTAAAGCTATTATAGGTAAAAGATGATTAGCACCCTCTATTATAAAGAGATTCGTAATATTCTTAACAAGACTATTATTTAAATATTTTCTTACACCCATGCATTAGATATTACTTAACAATAATGTTGTATAATAATTTTATATTTTCGATACTTATTTCTATTGGATTATTCTTCAATCTAACAGGATTAACGGATATTGAAAGAATCTCAAGATCATCATTTTTCTTCTCTGATACAGGATTCTTGAACTCCATTCTTCTCACCATATCACGAAAGAATGCAATAGCACCCTTTTGATCCTTTGCACCTATTGTCTTAGCAATAGAATTGAAGATATCAAAAAGATATATAGGTCCACGCTTATCGATACATTTATCCACGTTACCAATCATATACTCCCAAATCTCTGGCAAGCATACAGAAACAGCATGTCCATGAGGGAACTTATAGAGTGAAGTGATTTTATAACTCATTGCATGAGCAGCAGTGGTAGCTGTGATATTTATAGCACGACCGCTGTAATTTGCTGCCAGCATGATGTTGGCAGATGCTTTCTCATCATTATTAAAGATGTACTTTTCCCAGTTAGCCATAATGAGTTCAATCGTTTTGCGACTATACTCATAACTCTCTTCTGTTGAGTTAACAGACCACCAAGACTCGATTCCCTGGCAAAGTGCATCCATCATGGTGCACTTTTTCTGATACAAAGGAAGTGTCTTTAATACTGATGGCTCAAGAAGAGCATAATCAGGCAGTACACCATCATTGGTGACTGTCTGCTTAACATTCTCATAATACATCACTGCATTATGAGTGCTCTCGCTACCTGTACCTGCTGTAGTTGGAAGAGCAATGAATGGCAACGCGCCATCACATTCCACACAAGTACTTACCAAAGGAGGAATAATAGCATCATTCCCTTCTTTTGCAAGTACTGCCAACTTAATGCACTTTGCCACATCAATAGCACTACCGCCTCCTACTGCAAGGATTGTATCACACTTTTCTGTCTTTAACAGATCTATACCTTTGCAAACCTGTTCATAAAGAGGATTTGGAGTGAAATCTGAGAAAAACACTTTTTCTACTTCCAATGTCTCAATCGCATCCTTAATGTTCAAGAATGGGAAAGATGAGTCAACCACAAGGAATAGTTTCTTGCAGTTAATATCCTTCAATAAAATCGGCATATTAGAAATGCCATTAACTATAATTTGACTCATTTACCTATTTCTATTTAAGATGGAAAAATGCTTATTAAACATATTACATAATGGGATATAAGCTACAAGCATTAATATCACAAATATAAATGATGATATATCATAAACTTTCGACTCATATATCCCTATTTTTACAGAAAACAAACGAAAAGCAGAAACAAGGACATAATGACTGCAAACTACTATAAGTGTCCACTTTAATAGTGATAATGAAAGTCATGATCTATCAAATAAAGATTATAAAGCGAAAAACATAAAACTTCCAAGAATTCCAGAGGCTATAAAGTACCAATATGTACCCAAATCATATCCTATACATTGTCACTTTATCATTTAAAAACAGACCAAATAACAACCATAAAGGCAGTGATGTTAGTCCTATCTTCATTACATGTTTTCTGGAATTTCCATATTTCATACTTTTTATCAATATTCCTAAAGATATAAATCCTAAACCCAAGATTACTTTATTTATCCCACAACACACAAAAAAACTACAATCCATCTTGTACATAACATAACCACTAACAAAATGAAGAAGAATAACAAATGATTATTTCTTAATATTAAGTTCCTGTAATCCAATATAGGATCATTATAAGCATAACTGCTTGCAAGAAAAATATTTGAATAATTATAGCCTTAAATGATGATGTATCACATTCCAGTTTGATGAAAAATGACGGATATGTTATAATACAAAAATTAATACAGGAACAATCAAACTCCTAACTTCATATTTTACATATGACAAAAAGGGTTTATCATCATTTTTAAGAACGTATCCTGATATTATGAAATACATTGGCATATGACAGCTATATAAAGCTATATTAATTGTTTCACCTAAAAATGAATCGTCATATAGCAAACGCCCCAAAATACAAGAAACAATCCCAATCCTTTCGCCGAATCCGCCTACCATCCCATCAACAGTCTGTGTATCAGTATATTTTCACCAAATCACTTAAAAAATTAACAAATGCCTCCTTATTCTGAATAGGAGTTGTTGTTGGACGACCAATATCCTTACGATTACCCTTCTTTACCTTAACTTCAAGGAGAGTTGGGCCTTCTGCTTTCTTCACGTCTTCGAGGACCTGTACGAGATCCTCCATTGTGCTTACGCTAAATGTATGCTTGTAGCCTACACCACGAGCGATACGTGGAATGTCGATTTTCAAACCAACAGTTGGCTGGCCTCCTACTGAATCGTGAGCCCCATTATTAAATACAACATGGACGAAATTCTTTGGTTCCTTGCTGGCTACAATGGCCATAGAACCCATGTGCATGATTGTTGCACCATCGCCATCGAAACACCAGATTGTACGATCGTTCTTCTGCATTGCGATTCCAAGTGCGATTTGCGAAGCATGTCCCATAGAGCCTACAGTGAGAAAGTCACGATTGTGAGCCTCACCCTTACCTGCACGATACTCGAAAAGTTCTCGAGAGATCATGCCTGTAGTAGAAACGATGGCATCCTTCTCACCAAGAGCAGCAGCAACTGTCTGGATAGCGCTTTCGCGAGTCATTGTGAGGTCATTCACCTCCACACTCTGAAGTTTGTAATCCTTGAAAGTACCCTTCTCGATAACAAGTGCATACACCTCATTATTCTTGAGTGCCTCTACAGCAATAGCAATCTGCTTTGCAGCCTTCTCCTCATCAGTACTGAGCACATCATAGTTGATGCCCATGGTATTGAGGATACCGGTTGTTATCTTACCTTGCTTTACGTGCTGTGGCTCATCATGTACACCTGGACGACCTCTCCAACCAATGAGAAGAAGTACAGGAATGTTGTAAACCTCTTTGTCTGTCAAAGAAGCGAGAGGATTGATGATGTTGCCCTCACCTGAGTTCTGCATGTAAACAACACCAGCCTTGCCTGTAGCCAAATGGTAGCCAGCAGCCAAACCCACTGCAGCACCTTCGTTGGCAGCAATGATGTTGTGCTGAGCATCCATTTTATCAGCAATGTAAGCACAAATATTCTTGAGCAGAGAATCTGGAACTCCTGCATAGAAATCTATATCATAAGACTTGAGAGTCTCGATAAAAAACTTTGGAGAAATCATGATTATTCTTCAGGGATGAGGTTAATAATTTCCTTAATTGACATGCACATATCGTCACACTCCTTTGCACGATGGTTCTCGAGGATAGTGCGAGCAGCATTCTGCATAGCAGGAAAGCCAGTACGTGTCAACTGGTTAGCGTAAATAATTACGTTAGCACCACGAGCCCTGAACTCTTCCTCTGTAACGGTATTAAATGATGTAGGAACGAGAACGATAGGAGTATTTTTGTCCTGAGTACGGAATTTCTCGATGAACTCAAAGATCTCTGAAGGATCCTTCTTACGAGAATGGATCATGATAGCATCAGCACCAGCACCTGCAAAAGCAAATGCACGATTCAAAGCATCTTCCATACCCTGCTCAAGAATGAGTGACTCAATACGAGCACAAATCATGAACTCCTTGGTCTTCTGAGCCTTCTTACCCGCCTGGATCTTTGCGCAAAAGTTCTCGATAGTATCCTGAGTCTGCTTCACCTCAGTACCGAAGAGAGAATTTTTCTTCAAACCAGTCTTATCCTCAATGATAATCATAGAAACACCCATACGTTCGAGAGTACGAACAGTATATACGAAGTGTTCTGTCAAGCCACCAGTATCACCATCAAAGATGATAGGTTTGGTAGTAACCTCCATGATATCATCGATAGTGCGGAAACGTGATGTGATATCTACGAGCTCAATATCAGGCTTACCCTTAGAAGTAGAGTCACAAAGACTTGATACCCACATAGCATCAAACTGGTATGTCTTACCGTCCTGAAGAACAGTAGTCTTCTCACAGATCAAGCCTGTGATACCAGAGTGAGCCTCCATTGCAGTAACAAGGCCCTTCATCTCGATAATCTTGCGAAGGCGTCCTCTACGGACGTCTGGCATAGAAAGCTCTGCACGATGATTTGCATCAAGGACATCATATTTAGCGTCCTTAGAATAAGGATATTCAACGAGCTTACCCCCATATTCAGCAAGAACCTCACAAACCTCTTGACGGATTGGTCTCTGGAAACCCTCGCACCAGTCGTCACCATGTACAACGTATGTAGGCCTCAATTCACGAAGATTCTCAGCATAAGAGAGATCCCTTTGTTCAACAACGCGCTCAACACCAGCAATATTCTCCATCAACTGCTTGCGCTCGTCGAATGGAATAAGTGGATAACGTTTGTAGCTTGAAACAGCCTTATCAGAAAGCACACCAATGATCAAACGGCCAAGACGCTTAGCCTTGTTGATAATAGCCATGTGACCAGAGTGGATGTACTCCGTAGAGAAGCACATGTAAACAGTGCGCTCGTTTACTTCTTTGAGTTCTGCAGAAACACGCTCCAAGTCCTCAGGAGTATCAATCTCAGAGCATAGCATATTCTTTACATCACATGTGTAGATATTACACTTGTCAGATACCTCATTGAAAGCATTCTCAGCATAAACCTTGCGATTGTCATTCTCGCAGAACTTCTCTATGTTATCGAGCCATATATTCCAATCCTCCTTGAGGATTTTATAAAGAGGTTGAGCAGCAACAGCATTATCAAAAAACTCGATACCCACCTTCTCAATCTTGCCATTGTTTACAACAGCCTTGAAATCCTTCTCAGGAAGAGGCAATGTACTGCTAACCACTATACAGCTCTTTTTAGAATCCATAACAGCCTCCATTACCAAGTTCTCGAAAACGAGATCACCATGCATCAGGATGAGATCCTCATCTTTCAACTGATCCTTAGCGCAATAGATGCTATAGATATAATTTGTCTTGTCGTAAACAGGATTGTTCACAAAAGTGAACTTGAGAGGGAGATGCAAGGCATTGCAGTAGTCTACCAAAACTGAGTCATAGTAGCCAGTTGTGATAACAACTTCCTCAATTCCCAAAGTAACCAACTGGCTAAGCTGACGGCTGAGAATTGTGTTCTTATAAGACACTTCTGTCATACACTTAGGATGCTCATTTGTGATAACACCCATGCGGCTACCAAGACCGCTGTTCAAAATCAATGCTTTCATATCTTAATATTTTCGAAATTCATCTTTTATTGAGGCTGCAAAATTGTTTTTTTAATTGTAAGAAATACAACTAGAAAAGACGAGTATCAGTAAGTACTCAATCCCTTCTACCCCATTGAAAATCAACAAGGCAGAAAGTTGGTCATTTCGTATTTAACTTCGATTAAACTTAATTCAGTTCAAAACTGCTGAAGGAATCAGCGTTTCGTAGTTCTTGTTTCCGGTCATTATCTCACGGAACACATGGACAATGTATCCTTTGATATCCGAGAGATACATCTTGACCGTTTCGATAATGGTATAGAAAATCATAGCCACATCGACCTGAAGTGAAGAGAATTCTTTCGCGATACGGTAAAGGGACGTATCGCACGTTCCGCCACCATGTTATCTATCGTATAGTCGCTCTGATGGCGATACTTAAGTAGGTCGTCCTAAACGTTCAATATATAAGCCAGGACTGTCTCCATCATCTTGCCGTAGTGATAGCGTTTATCATGCTGAAGTTCCAATGTACGTTTTCAGTATCTCACGACATCGGATTGGTTTCTTCGTCTTCTTATCTCCTTAGGAGTGAGCCGCTGCATCAAACATTCAGCTTCTATCAGATATAACCAATTTGTTCCACAAACCATGCAGCTTCTTCGTCTTTGGCGATGTCAGCGCAAGTTTGAACTTCGTTCGGACATGAGCCCAACACAACAGATGCTCAATCAGGGAATTCTCATTGGCCAACTGCTTATCGACGCTATAGTCGTTGGACTGAATGGTACCTTGGTACTCACCCGAGAATGTTTCAATCGGACGGGTACCGCAACTGTCGTTCTCGTCACTGTCGTAGAAGAAGTTGCCATAGACTCAAACTTGTTGATTAGCACCCAGATGTACTTCTTGAGAATGACATTCGATAGTTTGCAGTGACTCATCTGTGAACTGGGATTTGTCTGTATATGAACCATCGAAATCTTGTTCTTCCTCATCACGACTTTTCTTCGAGTCAGAAGACTTCTTACCTTTACGGTTCTTGAGGCTGGAGCTACCGAATCGCTTCTTCTTCATTCTACCATTCTGTTCACGAAGCATCCGTATCTCATCTCTCAGTTTTTCGAGCATGAGGGTCTGGCACTCAATCTGCAAATTCTTTTTCTCTGATTGTTTATTTACGGATTCAAGAGCTTGTACCACAGAATTCAACAAACTCTGGAGTTGCGTTACCGCATCGGTCAATGTTTTATCTGGTTCAAATAATCTGCTCTTTCCATTTCTGCCAACGATTTTTGTATACTTGATCCTATCTCAAGCGCGTTCAAATAATGGGATTCCATGTTCTGTACCAACTTGCTTTTTGCAGACGGACAGTATTGGGAAAAGTTGATTGCATCTTGGATGCCTAACTCCGTTGCTTTGGTGTCATCATTGTTTATTATCTCAACAGGAACTATCTCAACCTTGCGATATTTTTTGTATCCGCGCTCAAACTGACTATAGACAATTCCGTTCATCTGATAGTACTGAACAATGGAGGGGGGGGAGTTGGGAACTCCATCCTTTTAATAACGTTTCCATATTTTTTTGAAATCTGTACTGCTTATCATAATCCTTCGTTTTAAGTTTATGGTGCAAAGGTCTAGTATTCACGAAGGTAAAATAATTAAAGCAATTGAGTACTTACCATCAATATTGATTAATGCCATAATCAAATATCAAATTCACATTTTTCAATACAGGATGTTTTCGATCTTTCTCACTCAACACAGCTTTATTCATTGGTATTATCCAATCAATTCCCAAATCAGGGTCATCCCAAGCCAAAGCACCTTCACACTCCGAAACATAAAAATTATCACATTTATATTGAAAGATTACTTCCTCACTCAACACACTGAAACCATGTGCAAAGCCTCTGGGGATAAAAAACTGGCGATGATTTTCTTCTGTAAGCTCTACAGCTACATGCTGTCCAAAAGTTGGAGAACCTTTTCTAATATCCACAGCAACATCAAGAACAGCTCCTTTTACTACACGCACTAACTTACTCTGTGCAAAAGGAGGTTTCTGAAAATGTAAGCCACGAATGACACCATAAGAAGATTGGGATTCATTATCCTGCACGAATGTCGTCTTACAGACTTTTTCTTCAAAATCTCTCTGACTGAAAGATTCAAAAAAGTAACCGCGCCCATCTTTAAAAAGACGAGGTTCGATGATGACAACGCCCTCTATTAATGTTTTTATAACTTCCATATTATTTCAAAAGTTATATGTGGCACACATTTTAGTCGTCAATATACTCCCACGGATAAGGATTATCCACTATATTCTGAAACTCCTCAATAGCTTCTTTGTATTCGGAAGTAAGCGATGCGGAGTCCCAAGAAGCGATTATAACACGTCCTTCATCAACCAAAGGCTTATCAAACACCTCACCATAGCAGGCAGTAAGCAGACGAAGTTTCAGCAACGAAGCAGGAAGAGCATCAAGAATATCCCAACAACAATCTAAAACCTCTTGGATATGTTTCTGTTTTTCACCGTGATCTACAAATGAGGCACTATAGCCCATCAAAAGAGCGAGACAAACGTTCGCCTGTTCTTCTACAGTGGAACCTTTGACACCGGAATTATACAAAGCCGTAGTCATGCGATAAACTTCACCGTTACGACGGGAAAGGTCGTCGCTATAAACCGGATTCCCGTCCATACCTAAATACATCAGATCGTGCGCTGCACGCTGAAGAGCAAGTGTTTCTTCAGAAAGAGACATAATGATTTATGATTTATAATTTATGATTTATCAGCTGTCCAATGGCCGATCATCAATTATTTGATTACTTCTATAAGATTCGGATGAATGGTAGCAAGCGCAACAGCAATAACACCTTGTATCTCAATGACCACACGCCGATCGCGTACACCTTTCACTTTCAAGAAAATACCCTCCTGCCCTTCGAAATTACCACCAATGATGCGGACTCTGGTGCCTTTGGACAAATTAAGTTCATCGGGTTGGAAGTATAAAAGATGATCGTTGTAGGTACCAGCAACAGCGATGAAACGCTGCATCTCGTTGTCGGGGATAATTATTTTTTGACCACTGCGGGTATCAGTTATATATTGCAAGTAAGTGACCTGCGATTTAACACGCTTTACTTCAGCAGGACAGGCATGAACAAAGATCAGATTATGAACGACGGGCACTAAAACACGAACTTTTTTGCCTTTCTTTATACTTATCTTATATTGCATCGGAATAAAGCAACCCAACTTTTCTTTTTCAAGTAGTCGCATAGCATCCAACTCCCTGCGATAAGTAGCACGCATGGCATACCATATTTCGCTCTCTTTCTCCACTTCCATTTTATGATTATTTCAGAAAAGGGTGTTCTCTCGGGGCTTTGAACTCCTTGCATACACTTGAAATTCAATCATTTGCGAACGATTTATGTAGAATATAGCAAGCTTTACGTCCTTCTTGCCTACAGATTTTCTATAGTAGTTCATTACCTTACAGGTAAAAAGCTATAAACGAACCAGTCACAAACAAAAAGTGTCTTTTAGACGTTCGTTTAATGGACGTCAATTATTTTTAAAAGTGGGAGATGAAGAAAACAATAAAATGAATAGATGTTAACTGATATTTTTATTCCCATTTTATTGCTAATAATCAGAGCGTTATCGTATAAAAAAAGTAATCGTAAGAAGATTTTTTATCAAACATTTTGTCGTTTCCAAAAACACCTCTATCTTTGCGTCCATTAAACGAACGTTTTTTTAAACACCTTCAAAAACGAAGTTACCAATCTAATTTACAGCTATTTGAATCCAATAAAAAATCACATTCTTTTCACTTTCCTTCCCCCCATTATCATATCTGAACTTTATTTTCTACTTTTGCGACATTTTTAACTGTGAATATCAGTTAAATACTTAATTAAAATTTATTCAATATGAAAGATTTAAAAAAAAGAGAATCAGAATGGATCTGACACAAAGAAAAGGTCACATCAAGTTGAAAATCAGAGCAAAAGTAGTAACAGAACAGTAAGCAGAATTAGTATAGTCGACGAAAATTTACTGGCTGAACGGTATTATGCAGGCACAAAAACCCACATGTATGTAGGAATTCTAAGAAGTTTCAAATTAGGCCATTTTAGAGGCCTAAATATTAACACCGTAAGCGATTTGGGAATGCACTTATACAAATCGGGTGATGGTTTAAAACACGAAAAAGGAGAAGATACTCCACTGGAACTAAGCAGTTTAATGACAGAACTAAGAAAGATATGGGCAGTGATACAAAAGGAAGATACGGAACATATAGACCCCTATGGATATGATGTAAGGATAAATCATTGATAGTTTACTCCAAAGAAAGGACATAACTTTGCCGCGTCAACCTGACAGTGGAAGGGCTACACCCTTTCACCCGGATGGTGTAGCCCTAAGCATAAAAGGGTGTAGCTATCCGGAGCAAAGGGTGTAGCCATCACAGAAGGTTGATTATAAACAATTTACAAATAATTAAAAGTACAAAAATGGAAAAACAAAAGTTGGGGCACCAACAGAAGTATGTAACGAAAAATGAGAGAGTAGAGAATCTATGGAAAAAACTTATCAGACAAGAAACCGATTTATCCGAAGAAACCATTACATGGATGGCACTACGCATCCGACAGTTGACCGAGTACATGCCATACGGATGTGCGCTGATAGCCTACAGAAAACAAAATGGCGAATTCTACATGGCAAGAGGAACACTTATTTATTATGAATCCGATTTCCATCGGAAATATGATATTGAGCGCATCAAAAACCATGTAGCATACTGGGATATGGAACAGCAAGGATGGAGGACCTTCCAGATTGAAAACTTCCTGGAATGGAGACCGATTGTTTAAATGAAGAATGAAAAATTAAGAATGAAGAATTATGGATTCATATTTATTACATGATGCCAATGCAGGCAATAACTTTAAAATTATGATGATGATACAAAAAGAAGGAATGAAAGGATATGGCATCTACTGGATGCTGCTTGAATTCCTAAGGTTACAGAACGGATATAAAGCCGATCTGAGGGTACTGCCCATCCTGGCACAAAAGATGAGAGTGACAGTGACTACCTCGAAGCGAATTATCTACAATTATAAACTCTTTGAGGTGGACGATACAGCCTTTTCATCACCCGGACTTATCCTGCGGATGAGACCACTGGAAGCCAAGCGCGAAGCGAACAGAGAGGCAGGCAAGCATGGAGGACTGGCTAACCAACAGAGAATCAGAGATGCAAAGGCAGGCAACGCTTTAGCAACAAATAAAGAGAATAAAGAAAATAAAACAGACCCCTCTATATCTCCCCAAGGGGAGACAGTGAAGAATGAGGAGATTCTTCTTGTTCCTCCAGAGTATGCACTCAACAGGCAGACGCACAACTACGAAGGATTGATAGCAGAATTGGAACGGCAAAAAGTTGCATCCATAAAAGAGAAAAACGCCATTCTCAGACTGACGGACTTCGGAAGACTGGGAGGCAAAATTTGGAAAATCATCTATGACATCAACAGTTCACCACAGATGAAGGCACGGATTGTTATGCCGGGAAAATATATCTTAAAGCTACTGCAGAACTAAATGATCTCAAAAAGGTTAGCTCTCCCCCAAGAGCAACCTTTTTCTATTTTCAAATCAATCAAGTTCAAACTACTTTCTTTTATAAACAAAAATACCCAGATTTTGCTTTCTGCTTTAAACAAATATCCTTCTAATTTGCTTTTTACTTTAAACAAATTCGTATATTTGCTACATAAATTACTTTGAATATGGATAGCCTGTTTCTAAAGCAAGAAAGAATGTTGGCGCAAACAAGCACCAATATTGTAAGAGAGCTAATGAATAAGATTCATTGGAATAACCGCTTGATTGCCATCAGAGGTTCTCGCGGCGTAGGGAAAACAACCTTAATGCTACAATACATCAAATTGAATTATTCACCCGGAAGCCGGGTAGCTCTCTATTGTACACTCGACAGCATTTATTTCAGCAGTCACACATTACTGGAGCTTGTAGAAAAATTCTATCTTCAGGGAGGTAAACATCTGTTTCTGGACGAAGTTCATAAATACCCTACTTGGAGCAAAGAGCTTAAAGAAATCTATGATCTGTATCCATCTATGCAGATTGTCTTCAGCGGTTCATCCCTACTCAACATACTAAATGCTGATGCAGACCTTTCCAGAAGATGCCTGCCTTACAATATGTATGGCCTATCATTCCGCGAATTTTTGATGTTCTATAAGAATATTCGGATTCCGATCGCTTCTTTAGAAGAAGTACTAAAGAATGCAGGCGAGATTTGCCAAGGCATTAACGAACAGTGCAGACCCGTACAAATGTTCAATGAGTATTTACATGACGGGTACTATCCATTCTTCACCGGCAACCGGGAAGATTACTACATGAATATTGAAAATGTAGTCAACTTCATCTTAGAACAGGAGATGCCTCTGTTGTGCGGAGTAGATCCTGCCTACGTAAGAAAATTGAAAGCACTATTGAGCATTTTGGCTTCATCTGTTCCTTATGAAGTCGATATCACCAAGCTGGCAGGGATTATAGGGCTTACCAGAAACTCAGTGATTACTTATCTCCAAAATTTGGATCGTGCAGAACTGCTTAAATTACTGTATTCTGATCTTACCTCAGTTAAAAAGATGCAGAAACCGGACAAAATATATCTCCAGAACCCGAACTTACTCTATGCCATTGCTTCAACATCTGTACAGATTGGTACAGCAAGAGAGACTTTTGTAATGAGCCAGCTTTCGGTTAATCACGAAATAGAATACGGAAAAGCGCAGGGAGATTTTGTTGTCGACCACAAATATACATTCGAAGTAGGAGGAGCAGACAAGACTTTCAAGCAGATTGCCGACCTACCGGATTCCTTTATTCTTGCTGATAACATCGAATATGCCACAGGTAAAAAACTGCCTCTGTGGATAGTAGGATTAACGTATTAAAACAGAAAACACCATGATAACATTTCCGAATGCCAAAATAAATCTGGGGCTGAACATTGTAGAGAAGCGTCCTGACGGATACCATAATCTGGAAACAGTATTCTATCCCGTCCCCGTAGAAGATGCGTTAGAAGTCAATATATTGAATGAAAGCACGCAGAAGTTTCGTCTGCATCAAGCGGGATTGGAAATTGCAGGAGAAGCAGAAAATAACTTAGTAGTGAAAGCTTATAAACTTTTAGATGAAAGATTCAATCTCCCTCCCATAGATATTCACCTGTTCAAGCATATTCCTTCCGGTGCGGGATTAGGCGGTGGTTCATCGGACGCAGCTTACATGCTGAAATTGCTGAATGAGAAGTTCAACTTGGAATTGTCGGATGAGAATTTAGAAGAGTATGCTGCCAAATTAGGAGCAGATTGCGCCTTTTTCATCCGGAACACCCCAACTTATGCAGAGGGAATAGGAAACATCTTCTCTCCTATTTCCTTATCCTTAAAAGGATATCAGATTGTTTTAGTAAAACCGGATATCTTTGTATCCACCCGTGATGCTTTTGCGCAAATAAAGCCTCATCGGCAGGAAATTCCATTGAAAGAAGTCATAAAGCAACCTATAGAGGAATGGAAAGAACGAATGGTGAACGATTTCGAAGAAAGCGTATTCCCCCAATTCCCTGCTATTAAAGAGATTAAAGAGAAGCTGTATGAGGCAGGGGCTATATATGCAGCAATGACAGGATCCGGCTCATCCGTATTCGGGTTGTTCAAACCGGAAAATGATAAAGTAGCAAAAGAAGACTTCGGAGAAAAAGCCTTTGTATATCAAGGCATATTGAGATAACGGATAAACAATCTCACATATATAATCAGAGAGGCTGAATTCAAGCCTCTTTTTTTGTTCGCTGATGGCGAAAAAAATAAGCCCTGTCTCCCGACAAGGCTTATTCACAACACAAACACAAAATAAAACACGACAAAACTACTATGCAATCTTACCTGTCTATGCCGGG
>QWCN01001454.1_pt1 | contig 37068 bp, 18 predicted proteins | sample 1972711 | NCBI WGS metagenome assembly QWCN01 (sample SAMN09866707, study PRJNA288562) | Human gut metagenome isolate term1_stool, whole genome shotgun sequencing... | isolation source: gut | host: Homo sapiens | place: USA: California
AATGAAAAAACTGCTCGAAAAAGACATTATTACGGAAATCAATAAGGTCTTTTCCGTGACGGACAAGTTGTTTGCCATGTGGATGAACCGATTGTATGGGAATAATGATTATTTGAGTTGATTATCAATCCTTGTTGTCAATACAGCGACATCAGCCGGAACCATACCCATCAATATTTATTCGCCACAGAACCTAAATTAAGAATCATAATTGCAAACATGCCATATTTTGTAATGGTGGGTGTGTTCATATGGCAGAAACTAAATTCTGTATTTAAAATATAGGGCAGGGAACGACGAGCGGCACGAAACGTAAGCGGAGTGGAGCGAAGTCAATCCCTCACTTTCCGCCAAGGCATGACAAGAAAACGGAATAGGCTGCAAGTTGTATACTTGCAGCCTATTCCGTTTTTTAGGACTCGGTCCGGGCTCCTATTCTTTCGTTTGGAGTTTTTCCATCTCCAATGCGGCGAACAGGAACGGCAGCAGTCCGTGCGTGTCGCTGCGGATGAAGGGGATGCGCTCGTAGTCCGCAGGATCGGTGCTGAAATTGGTGCCGCCTTTCACGCCGTTGAAATCGTCCTTCCCGCTCACGAAGCTCGTCAACGCCTGCCAGGCCCGGCGGAGCGGCTCTTCGACCTGCTTGCGCGGAAGCCATCCGCGGTTGACGCCGCGGGCGAGGCAGTAGGTGAAGATCGCGGCACCGGAGGATTCGCGGGCGGAATCCTCCCGGTCGAGGATGTTGCGCCAGTAGCCCTCCGTATCCTGATGACGCAGCACTCCTTCGATGTGGGCCCGGTAGATGGCCAGTATCCGTTTGTAATTCCGGTCGCTGCGGGGAAGCGCGTCGAGCACCTCGCACGTCGCCCACAGGGCCCAGCCGTTGCCGCGCGACCAGTGCGGAACGCGGATGTCGGGATGCGAGGGGTAGCAGGCCTGCCGGTAGAGCCCTGCGCCGGCATCGAAAAGCAGGCGGTTGAAGCCGATGAGCTGGTCGGCGGCGTCGTGCAGGAGGCTTTCGTCGCCCGTCAGGCGGTAGCCGTAGACCAGATAGGGCAGTCCCATGAACATGTCGTCGGCCCAGACCGACGGATAGGGGGTGTATTCCCGGGCGAAGACGCCTTCGGTGCGGAACTGTTCGTGGCGCAGGTAGTCCAGCACCCGTTCCGCCTGCCGGCGGTAGCTTTCGGGCGGATCGGAACTCTCGACGCAGCGGGTGATGTAGGGCATGGCCGGGGCCGATACGTAGTCGAGCATCGGACGGCCTGCGGCGCCGAAGTTGAACGACCGGACGGCGTGCAGCCGCCGCGTCTGGTGTTCGGCCAGCGGGAAGGTGCCGAGCGAGAAATCGCACCATGCGTCGGCGTAGGCCGCGTATTTCGGATCGCCGGAGGCGGCGGAGAGGCGTTGCAGAGCCCAGGCGAAGCATCCCACATGGTAATACCATTCGAAGAAGCGTCCGTTGGCGGCCGGCGCCGAGACGATATCGACGGGCGGGATGTTCCATGCGACGGTGCGGTCGCAGTCCCGGTAAGGCGTGTGGAAAAGCAGCGTGCTGTCCGGGGCGAGCGGTGTGGCAAGATCGCCGCCGAACGTTCCGAGCACCAGCCACCGGGCCTCTTTGAGCTTCGGTGCGTAGTTTTCGAGCGTGCAGGAGATCTTGCGTCCCCGTTCGGCATAGCGCGAGAAGTTGCGCGACTGCATCAGGAAAAGGTGTTCGCCGCCGTGGTATTCGGTTTTGACGAGCAGTTTGTGCGGTCCGGCCGTCAGGCGGAGACGGAACGATTCCGGAAGGCGGTAATCCTTCTCGCCGAACTCCACGGCGAAGGGGTGCGGCAGGGTGCGTTCGTAGACCACCGAGTCGTCGACCGTGATCCGTACGGGGCCCGTGCATCCCAGTTCGAAGAGCTCTTCGGTGTCGCCTTCGCACCGGAGCGTCGTCAGGGCGTAGGCCACGCCCTGACGGTCCATGCAACGGCCGAAATCGACGCATCCGAAGTCGGGATAGGCGTTTTGGAGTTTGTATTCCAGTTCGAAGCGGGTGTTGTCGACCACTTTGTCGGCGACCCGGCGGGCCAGTTCGAGCGGTTCGGCTCCCCGGAGCAGGGCGGGGACCAGCAGGGCGGAAAACAGCAGGCGTTTCATGGCGTCAGAAATTGAGTACGGGATAACGGTGTCCGTAACCTGCGGACGACAGGCGGACGTTGTCACGGTAAACCTCGGTGTCGAACCTGTCCGGGTTCTCCCGGGCGTTGCGGTCGGCCCAGAAGACGATGCGGCCGTCGGGCCGCGCCACGACGATCTGTTCGCCCGCCAGCGGCAGCACCTTTTTCGCGGCGACGAGGAGGCCTTTGCCGGTTTTCAGCACGACGCGCCCCGTGCGGTCGTACAGAGCTCCGTCCGTGTAGAGTTCGTGGATGCCGTCGCCGTTGAAATCGACGACGGTGCCTTTGATCGGAAAGTCGATTTTCACTTCCTCGCCCGTGCGGGCGTCGTAGGTTTTGCCGACGCACCCTTTGGGCGGGACTGCCTCGCCTTTGAAGGGGTAGCGTCCGGCCATGGCGATTCGTTCGCCGCGGGGACCGAAATTGCCCACCCAGCCGTGGTGGTAGTGGCCTTTGCGCTCGGCGATCTCCCAGAGCCGGCGTCCCGTCTGGTCGAACATCACGGCACGCGGCTGCTTGCCGTCGTCGCCCTTTTCGCGCGTGGTGAAGAAGCACCACCGTCCCGACTCGGCGTCCCACCAGGGCTGCACCAGGTCGGAATGTTCGTTCCAGGCGTCGCCGTCGAGGATGAAGAGCTGTTCGCCCGTGTCGAACGAGAAGCACCGCTCGCCGTACATGAACTGTTCGCAGCCGTCGCGGCGGAGGTCGAAGATCGGGGTCGAGTGGCTGCCGCGCGCTCCGCGGCCGTCGTCGGGTATTTTGACCTTCCAGCGGCGGCTCATGTCGCCGTTCCAGCCCTGCATCTGTATCTCCTTGTAGGTGCCCTGTACGGTCACCAGCACCGGACTGCCGTCGTCGGCATGGCCGCCGATGAGCAGGAACCGCCATTTGTAGCTGTTGGCCTGGTTGTGGGCCGGGGCGGGCCACTGCCACGAACCGGTCACACGGCCCGTGCGGGCGTCGGCGCGTTCGAGGCGGTAGCCGTCGTAGTCGAAGGGGCGTTCGCAGGTGTTGGCGACGTAATAGATCTCGTCGCATCCGTCGCCGTCCATGTCCATCGGCAGCAGCGGCATGAACCACACGCCCGGGATGGTGTGGGGCAGTTCGCGCCGCCACAATTCGCGGCCTGCGGCGTCGAAGACGGCGATCTACGGCGTATCCTTCGGGAAGGTGAAATTCCCTTCGTAGGGGTCGATGCTCTTCTCGGCGGAGAAGACCGTGACGAATCCCCGTTCGCCGCTGCCGAGGTTGAGCGGCGTCAGCCGGCATTGTTTGACGGGGGTGCCGAGGTCGAGGGTCAGCGCCTCGCGGGGCGAGAACTCCCGGGCGGAGAGCGCTGCGGGGAGCAGCAGCAGGGTGTACAGCAGTTTTTTCATGGTCTGATTCTTAAAACCGGAGAACCGGGCTGATGCCCGGCTCTCCACACATAAAACCGAACCTATCGGTAGAAACCGTTACTTTTTCGCGTCGCGGATCTCGCCGTCCTGCTGGTGCCACAGGCCGTAAGGCTCCGTGCGCGAACAGCTTTCGTAGTCGATGCCCTCGAGCGCGTAATTCTTCACGTCGTCCATCACGATTGCCGGGCGGACGTCGTTGTTGGCCAGCCGCAGCCGCACGTTGCGGACCTGCAGTCCGTCGACATGGCGGAAATAGATTCCGTAGGCGGGACAGGTGCCGTAGCAGTCAAATTCGGGGTATTTCTTCTCGTTTTCGGGAACGTCGCGGTAGATCATCTGCGGTTCGTTGACCGAGCCGAAGAGCAGCAGGTCGCAGTCTTCGATCAGCACGTTCTCGATCGGATGGCCTTTCAGGCCGCCGACGGCCGTGCCGACGCCCGGGCCGCCCTTGACCTCGACCCAGCCGATGCCGGTGTTGCGGATGTTGCGCAGCGTGACGTTGCGGATGGCGCCGACGGGCGCGGGGTTCGGGCCGCCTTCGAAGGTCCGGCCGCGGTTGCCCAGCCGCACGACGAACGGAGCCGCGCAGTTGCTCATGCGGATGTCTTCGTAGGTCACGCCGTCGATCACCGAGCCGTCGACGGCCTCGATGGCGATCGAATAGCGGGTCCAGCCCTCGGCGTTGCGGACGTGGACGTTGCGGATGGCGCCGTGGGTTTCGGTGCCGATCTTCACCAGGTTGCAGTTGGCGTAGCGTGCGCGCACGTCCTCGACGAAGATGTTCTCGGCCGGGGTGAGCGACAGCGCTTTGAGGCAGATCGCGTCGTCGCCGCAGCTGCAGAGGAAGTTGCGGACCACCACGTTGCTGCATCCGCTCAGGTCGATGCCGTCCTGGTTGTTGGTGCCGGTGTAGCAGCGCACGGTGACGTTTTCGACACGCATTCCCCGGCAGGCCTCGTAATACTGGGTCCAGTTGGCGCTGCGGGCCAGCGTGACGCCGTCGATCGCGACGTTTTCGCATTCGACCATGCGGATCAGGCGCGGGCGTTCGTGTTCGTTGTTGCGGCCCCGCCAGGGATAGCCCTCGAAAAGCGAGCAGCCGTCGATGATGCCGCCGCCGCAGATCGTGATGTTCGAGGCTTTTTCGGCATAGATCATCTGGAAGTCCTCTTTGCCGCGGAACGACGGAAGGGAGCAGCGCAGGGGCGGGAAATCGTCGTGGTTGACCGACCCGCGCAGGATGGCGCCCGCTTCGACGCGCAGCGTGACGTTGGATTTGAGCTGCAGCGTTCCGGTGACATAGATTCCGTCGCGCACCCAGACCGTGCCGCCGCCTTTGCGGGCGCTGCACTTGTCGATGGCGGCCTGCAGGACGGCGGTGTTGACCGTCGCGTCGTCGCCGACGGCTCCGGCCTCGGCGATGTCGACGACGAAGCCGCCAGGACGCACCGTCTCGGGCCATTCGCCCAGCGGACGGACCGCCACGAGGTACATGTTGTGTTCGCTGCTGCCGTTGCTGCCCAGCGTGACGCGCTCGCCCCGGCGGTAGGGACGGCGGTAGCAGGTGAAGCGTTCTCCGCGGTCGTTGGCGATATACAGAGAAGTGCGGACGAACGAGTCGAGCCAGGCGGGTTTCTCCGCGATGGCGTCGTTGTGGGCCACGAAGACCTCGGCGTCGGCCTTCAGGTCGAAGTAGGCGATGTCGCCGCGGTCGAAGCGCTTCGATCCGTAGGCCGGCTGAATCCAGTCGGCGCCTTCCAGTTCGGGCGACAGAGCGGTGACGGCGACGGGTTCCTCGCCGTACATGGATACGCCCGTGCGGAGGTTGCCCTGTTCGAGCCAGTGCGAGATGTTGTAGTTGAACTGCCAGACGTCGAGTACGTCGAGGCGTGTGATGAGCCGTGTATCGGCATGTGCGGCCGCCGTGGCGGCGAGCAGGCAGCAGGTCAGAATGAGTCTTTTCATCGGTTGTGTTTCGGGTTTTCGTTCGGAACAAAATTACGGCTTCCGGGCGAATGCAATGTACAATAAATACCGGGATAGGTGGTGAAAAATGCCTATTTTCCCTCGATCGTGCGGCGCAGGGCCTCGAATTCCGCTTCGGTATGGTCTTCGGTGTCGATCTTGCGCTTCAGCACGCCGGCGACCTTTTGCTCGGCGGAGTAGGTGTTGGCGTGGCGCAGCGTGCGGCGGCGCGGGGAGTAGTCGAGCATGATGCGGCGCATCAGGTAGTCGCGCTGGATGTAGCGTTCGAGCGCCGCGATGCACTCGGCGCCGTATTCCGGTCCTTCGGTATGGACCCGTTCGCGCGATAGTTCGTATTTGTCGTTGTAGACATACCCGCTCTTGTAGAAAAACAGCGCAGCCTCGATGAGCGCGGCATTGCGCTGGCAGAGCGTACGGTTGAGGTAGGCGCTGGCGACGATATCGTTGAGATAAGGGGCGTTTGCAGGTCCCGCGGCGCGGGCTTTCTCGGCCTCGGCGACGGCCCGGTCGGCACACGCGGCCATTTCGCGCAGTACGTCTGCAGGGGTCAGCTGCTTTTCGGCGTGGTATTTCGCGGCGAGCTCTTCGTCGGAACGGTTTCCGGTGCGCCATGCCGTGCAATACTCCGGTACGCCGACCACTTCCTGCCGGACGAAGGCCATGCCGGCCGGAGCCTCGGGGTTGTCGAACATCTGCCAGAACTTCAACGGCTGCAAACCCCCGACCGAGAGGCCGTCGCCGCGCCAGAACCACGCAGGCATCAGTTTGATGAACTGCTCCTGCGCGTGCGCCACGGCTTTGAGCGACTGCAACACGTGGGGTGCGGCCTTGCGGTAGGTTTTGGCCAGGTATTTTTCGGCGTCGGCGTCCGACCAGGGTTTGCGGTTCATGGCTCCGGCCACGGTGAGCTGCGTCAGCCGCCGCACGGGGTTGTCGGCCGAATCCTCGCCGCGCAGCGTGTAGTCCTGATAGACGATGCCCGTGAACCCGCCTGCGCGGACGTTGTCGAAGATGCGGTTCACGATGTTGTTGTCGTACCAGTAGACCGGATGCGGGTACTCCGCATCGTAGACGTGCATGTCCAGCACCACGCCGTAACCGTCGTCGAGCATCTGTTTGCCCCAGGGCGGGCAGTTGACCAGCGGTTGGTCGTAGCCGGCGTATTTCACCGAGAGGACCAGCTTTTCGCGCGGAATGTCGAGCTGCTGCATCACTTCGGGCTTCACATACCAGTCGCGCATGCCGAAGAAGTAATCGTCGCCCCGCTTTTCGCGCAGCATGTGCGCCAACCGGTTGGAGTAGTCGACGAAACAACTGTCCGTCTTGTCGTAGTCCACACACTCTTTCCACGATTTCCAGGTGTTGGGACGCACCTTTTCGACGTCGTAGGTCCATGCCGCTTCGGCATAGGCGTTCAGGAAACCGTCCAGCTCGGGCAGCAGATCCAGCGCCCGGGAGGTCGACCAGAGGAAAAAGTCGCGGAACAAATCGTTGGTCCACTGCTGTTGGGGGACGCAGTTGGGCGACTTGCCAGCCAGCGCTTTCTGGAACATGTCGTTCTGGTGGGCTTTGCGCAGCAGTTGGTCGAAGACCCCGTCGGGGTTGAGCTCCTGCTGGTGGGCGCACCAGAATTTGTAGGGTGCATAGTGCGAATAGGAGCGCGTCACGACGTAGCGGATGCCGCGCGACTTGGCATAGGAGATATTCTCCCGCAGGGTCGCGAGGTTCTGGGCGACCTTGGCAGGCGTGTATTCCGCGGCTTCGGGGTAGGGCGAATCGGCGTAGTCGACGATGTGCATTGGCAGGAAGGTGAACGTGCCGATGGAGATGACGTTGTAGCCGTCGGCGGCGATGCGGTCGATCTGTTCGCGGACCTCATCGCTGAGTTTGGGATTCATCCACTGGGACGAGCCCACCGGGACGATGCGGTACTGCATGGGCTCCTGCGCATGCAGGGCGAGGGCTGTGAAGGCCAACAGCAGGGAGAGTATTTTCTTCATTTCGTCAGGGTCGGAAAAGGTTCATGGTGCCGGGAAAGCACCATGAACCGAATTTCAACGTTATTTGATCTCCGTCAGTTTCGTCGGTACGGGGATGTCGCCCCAGGTTTGAAGTTGGTCGGGAGCGCCGCTGTCGTCGAGCGTGTAGTAACCGACCGGGCGCGGCATCGGACCCGTCCAAGGCACCGGACAGGGATCGTCGAAGGGCTGGGAGATGCCGCCCGTGTTGAGGAAGTTGAAGACACGGGCCGTGCCGTCGTCGTTCCATAGCGGTGGGTTTCCAATACCATCAACGTATTTTTTGGGTTCGTACGTATATACCATGAACCGGAAAAGCAGATCTTCGGTTTTGCTAGTTTCCGAATTGTTGGGTTTGCCTTCGGTATAGCGCCATATGCGAACTACGGGAGCGTCTTGTGTTGTTGCACCGTGTCCCGTCCAGAATTTGCAGGTGTGGCCCAGGAAGCATTTCGACTTGCCATCATCTTTTTTGTAATCTTTCCATCCCTGTGCCTGGTTACCCTCTTCATAGCCGGCTCCGGCAATTGCAAAACGCGATGGAGAAAGACAAGCCCAATAGAACGGCTGGTCGGGGTCGGCGATGGTGGGGTAAGTGTAGGGATAGGGCGTGGCGGTCAGATAGACGGGGATTGACCCTGTCTTTCCGACACCCTCTATAGTGGGAGATGCTACTGCCCAGCTTTGTGTATCGTTGAACTGATTAGTTTTGTTCTTGCCGCTGCCACAGCAGTATTGGATACAAGCGAAATTGTCAGCAGCGGAGTTGACTTTGGTTGCCGTCGAGCTGGTGCCGCGCATGCGGTTGCCCCACTGGTCGGTCACCATGACGCCCGTGGCGGGTACATATTGATATGGACGCAGTTTGCACGATCCCGCGGCGGCGCTGGCGTCGTCGGAGGTGGCCGTGATAAGGATTTCGGTCGCCTCGCAGTTGGCCGGGTCGAATGCGAAATCGGCTTTGACTGTCACCAGTCCGTTGGCGTCTACCGTGGCGACGCTCTCGTCGGCCGAACTCCACTGTACGGTCTGTACATAGGCGTCCTCGGGAACGGTCTTGTAGGTCATCTGCAACGTCCGGCCGGCGAGGATCGGGTCGGAGAGGGTCTGGCCGAGGACGATCTGCTGCACGCCCGGGCATTGGGCCGTCACGGTGAAGCTGGCTTCGTAGGAGCCGTCATCGGTCTTGACGGTGATCGTCGAGGTGCCGTCGGGGGCGTTGGCCGGATCGTCGACCATATAGACGTTGAACGATACGGTCTGCGTGGCGGGGTCCTGCGTGCCCTCGGCGTCGACCGTTGCAACGGCGGTGTTGCTGCTCTCGACGCTGATGCGGCTGTTCTCGGGAATCTTGATCTCCTCGTCGTCCGTGGAGAAGACCACGCGGACGGCTTTGGTATGGCTGACGGTGAGTTTCCCGGCGAGTGCGTCGCTGGCTTCGCTGCCGTCCTCGTTGAGCGACAGCGCCACACCCGTAACTTTGATGGTTTTCAGGCTGACGGGGATTTCCGCGCGCACGTCGTCGTTGCGCGTCGACTGAATGGTGATCGTGGCGTCGCCCAGTTCTTGTCCCGGGACGAGCGTGAAGCCCGTGCGGCCGTCGAGTTCCTTCTCCTCGATGTCCACGACCTCTCCGTTCGTCGTTTCGAACGTCACGCTCTTGTCGAAGGTGTCGTGTACGAAGACTTCGAAATAGTAGTCGCGGTTGCCCGTGGAGTTGCGGACGAAGGTGATCCGGTCGTCGACGGGCTGGTCGAGCAGCAGGTCGTAGACGCGGATGCCCGATTCGACCGTTACCGAGACCGCACATGTGGCCTCGATTTCGGGATAGGCCGTGCTGCGGGCCGTGATGACGGCGTCGCCCAGGCCGGTGGCATGTACGGAGCCGTTTTCGTCGACCGTGGCGACGGCGGCGTCGCTGGAACTCCAAAGAATTTCTCCGTCGGTGGTTTCAGCCGGGTCGAAGGTGGCGTAGAGACGGCGGGTTTCGCCGATGATGAGTTCGCTCAGCGAGCTTTTCGACAGCGTGAGCTCTTTCGGCTTGTAGTAGACGTTGCCGTCTCCCAGCCAATCCGAGTCGCCGCAGGCCGTCAGGGCCAGCGCGGCAAGCGATAAGAGTATCAGTTTTTTCATGTCAGGTTATGTTTTTTTGGTTGTCAGCGGATTATTTGCGGGGTACGGCGCCCGTGAAGGCGTTTTTCTCCAGACGCAGGTATTTGAGCCGGGGCAGCGACTCCAGCGCCGCGGGCACCGCGCCCGTGAGGCGGTTGCCGGCGGCCTTGAATGCCGTCAGTTCGGTGAGCTGGGCTACCGAAGCGGGTATTTCGCCCGTCAGCCTGTTGTAGCTCAGGTCGAGCGAGATCGACTTGGCGGGTTTCGCCAGCAGGGCCATGTCGCCGATCGCGGCCGGAATCGGGCCCGTCAGCTGGTTCTTGTTGAGCAGTATTTTGATCTCGTTGCCGCCCTTGCCGTCTTCGCGGGGCTTCGAGGTCCTGGCCTCGGCGCCCAGGAAGATCAGCTCGCCGGGAATCTCGCCCGTGAGCCGGTTGTTCGAGAGGTTGAGCGAAGAGATGAGTTTCAGACGCCCGATCTCGGGTGAAAGGCTTCCTGTGAGGCCGTTGCCCGAGAGGTTGAGCGTGCGCATGCCGTCCAGGGCGTAGATCGCTTCGGGAAGCTCGCCCGTGAGGCCGTTGGCGGGCAGTTCGAGTTTGCTGACACGGCCTTTGCGGATTTCGTTGATGCCGAACCAGCCCGTGCCCTCCTGGGCGTTGTAGGGCTTCACGTCGTCGGCCGTGGCGTTTTTGAAATTCCAACCGGTGTTATTTGTCCAGCCGGCGCCGCCCGTGGCTTCGTAGATGGCCCGCAGGGCTTCGAAATCCGCCGTGCTGATCTGCGCGGAGATCGGACCGCAGAGCAGCAGTGCCGTAAGGATGGGTAAAATTTGTTTCATCGCAGGTTATCTTTATGGGTTACTGTTCGATTTTGTATTCCCGGAGTAGTTTGCGCAGTGCGTCGCTGCCTTTGACGGCATGGGCCGGAAGCTGGCGGTCCGTTCCGAAAACATACATTTCCGGAGCGTGTTCCACCGTTGCGGTCTCCTCGCGGTAGGTGCCGTCGGCGTTGCGCAGCCCTTCGGTCCGCAGCCCGAACTGCTCCGCCACGAAATCGTACATCGCGCGGCGTTTGTTTACGCCGTAGTCGTGCTGTTCGGCGGCCAGGTGGACGTTGCGGACCTTGTCTCCGGCACCGTAGAATCCGTAGACCTTTTGCAGGTAGGGGTATTCGATCTGCGGCACGGTCACTGTCCAGTCGTGGCCGTCGGAGATCACCAGCTGCGGATGCGGGGCTGCGAGGGCTCCCAGTTCGGCGTTGTTGGTCATCGGCTCGCCCGGCAGGATGTGGACCGGAAGCCCGCTTTCGCAGGGGCATCCCCCGAAGAAGTGCGACGAGAGCATGACCACCGGGACGCTCAGCGTGATGCGGTCGTCGAGCGCCGCAATCACCATCGTTTGCGTGCCGCCGCCCGAAGCGCCCGTGACGCCCACGCGGGTCGTGTCTGCCCACGGTTGGGCGCAGAGGTAGTCGAGGATGCGGATGCTCTGCCAGGTCTGCATGACGATTCCCAGGTCGGAGCGGTGGTCCTTCAGTTTGAAAGCCAGCGCCGATTCGCCCCAGGCCCACATGTCGTAGCTGAAAACCGCGGCACCCATCTTGGCCAGCATGGCGCAGCGGAGCTGCTGGTCGGGACGGTAGCGTCCCCGCTGGTCGGGAATCGAGGTGTCGGTTTTGTCGTAGAAATGGCCGTGCGGCGAGAGCATGACGGGGATGCGTCCCCGGAACCGTGCGGGCATGTAGAGCGATCCCGAAACCCAGACGCCGGGCAGGATTTCCAGCGCGATGTTCTCGACGGTGTAGCCGTCGTGCCGGCGCAGGTTGCTCCGGATCGGCGCGAGGTCGCACTTTTTCAGGCTGTCGAGCCCCAGCGTAGCGAGTATGTGCGTGCGGATGCGGGCCTTGCGGGCTTCGAAAGCCTCGCGCGTGGGGTAGAGGGCGAGCAGGCGCTTCAGGTGCTTTTCGCCTTCGGCGTAGGGCTTGCGGAAATACTCCCATTTCTTGATTTCGTAGACGCCGGGAGCCTTGGCCGTCCAGCGCATGTCGAGCGGACGCAGGATGTTGTCGAGCGTGGCCTCGGCATCGTCGTAGAAACGCCACGGAGCCGATTTGACGCTACGTCCCCTGACGTTCTTCTCTTCGTAGAGCAGTTTGACGCCATACTGGGCTTCGACCTGCTGGAGCACCTCTTTCAGCGGCCGGTCGTAGACGTTCGAGTCGAGCCACTGTGCGTCGAGGCGCGCAGCGGTGAGGAGGAACAGCGATATGGCTAACAGTCGTTTCATGGCGGTTTATTTGAAGGTCGCTTCTGCGTTGACGCATTTCAGCGCGATCTGCTCCGGGGCAAGGATTTTCTCACCGCCCACGGTCAGGTTCTCGAAGACGATGCCTTCGATATTGCCCCGGACCGGGCATTTGATCTCGGGGGCTTTCGGGAAGGGGGCCCGGAAAGAGCAGTTCCGGATCTCGACGCCGCGGATCGAGCCGATCGGGGAGTCTTTCCGGCGGGCGTTGACCGAGAACTGGAACATCATCCGCTTGCTGTCGGGGTGGTTGCGTTCGAAGCGGTTGTTCAGGTAACGCACGTCGCTCAGGGCCGTGCCGTCCGAGACGTAGAGCGCCATGCCGCGGTCGGATTCCAGCACGTCGTTGTCCTCGAAAGTGATGCCCGACATCCGCGTTCCGCGGGTCTCGGTGCCCACTTTGAGCGACGACTTCTTGGTCAGGAAGACGCAGCCCCGGACGGTGATGTTCTCCGCGTCGCCCAGATAGCCGGAATACCCCGTGGTCTTGACCGCCACGTTGTCGTCGGAGCAGTAGCCGAAGCAGTTTTCGATCAGCAGGTTGCGCGAGGCGTCGGGGTCGAAGCCGTCGGTATTGCTCAGCTCCGTGTCGTTCATCAGCTTTATGTTGCGGAGCACGACGTCGCGGCAAAGGAGTATCTGGGTGTTCCACGACCCGGGGTCCCGGAACATCACGCCCTCGAAATGCAGGTTCGAGGAGTTCACGGCCAGCAGCAGGCGTATGCGGGCCTTGTCGCCGAACTTTTCGCGCAGGGCGCGGCCGCTGCCGTCGATGGCGCCCAGTCCCGTGATCCGGATATCTTTGGCGTCCTTGACATAGATGAAGCGGCGGGTCTTGACATCGTCGTTCGATTCGAAGGCGGCTGCCGAGGAGGCGTCGGCCCGGATGACCGCGCCGCGTTCCAGATGCAGGTGCGCGTGCGACGGCAGGCGGAGCTGGCCGCAGAGATACTCCCCGGCGGGGAAAATCAGCGTGCGGCCCTTCTTCGCGCATTCGTCGACGGCACGCTGAACGGCGGCGGTGACGTTCGTCGTCCCGGTGTTGTCGATGCCTTTATACTCCATAATGCTCGTTCCCTCGACTTTCAGCGCGGGTTTCTCGGCGAAGATGAAGAGCTTTGCCGTGTCGTTCAGCCGCACGAGGTACTGGCCCGCTTCCGGGAGGCGGAAGCGCACCGTGCTCCCCTCGATGGAGGGCTCGACGCCGCGGCTCAGGGGGCTGACTTCGGCCGAGGAGACCGCTGCGGGGACCGTCACGGTGAACTCCGCCGCGCCCTCCGGCGTACAGGAGACGTAGTGGTAGTGTTTGAAGGGCTCGACCTGCTGGGGCGCGCCGTTCATGCGCACCTCGTATCCGGCAGCCGAGGCGGCTGCGGTCCACAGAAGCAGGGCCGGGAGTATCGTAAGTCGTTTTGTCATTCGAAACGGATGTTTTCGGTGAAACGGATCTTGGCGCCCAGGTCGTCGGGCGAGCGGACGGGACGGCCGCCGATCGTGACGTTGCTGAACGTCAGGCTGTCGATCGTGTGGTCGGCGTCCAGCCCGGCGATCTCGGCGGGGCGCGGGAATACGGTGGCGAAGTCGCAGTTGCGGATCATGACGTTGCGGATCTGTCCTTTGCCGTGGCGTTCCGAGATTTTGAAATGGATCGGGCGGCGCTGGCTGTCGGGATAGTTGCGTTCGACGCGGTTGTTCGAAAAGGTGATGTTTTCGAACAGCGCCCCGTCGTTGCAGTAGAGCGCCAGGGCGCGGTCGCACTCGACGACGTCGTTGTTCTCGAAGAGGATGTCGGACATGCGCGCGGCCTTGGTTTCGGTGCCCACTTTGAGCGACGACTTGCGCGTCAGGAAGACGCAGCTCCGGATGACGATGTTCCGCAGGTCCTTGTTCAGCCCGAGGTTGTTGGTGGTTTTGATGGCCACATTGTCGTCCGAGCAGTAGGCGAAGCAGTGGTCGATCATCACGTTGGTCGAGGCGTCGGGGTCGAAACCGTCGGTGTTGGGAACCGTGGCGTCGTTGATGAGCTTCACGTCGCGGATCGTCACGCCGTCCGAATAGTGGATGTGGGTGTTCCACGCCGCGGGGTCGCGCAGCAGGACGCCTTCGATCGACACGTTGCGCGAATTGCGGATGCGGATCAGGTTGGCCGGCTTGCCCTGGGCGCGGAGCGCGGCCCCGCTTCCGTCGATGATGCCGCGGCCGCGGATCGAGACGTTCTCGGCGCTGTCGACGAGGATCAGGCGGCTGAAAGTCATCCACTCGCCGTTGTCGGTGTAGCGCTCCTTGTTGTGGATGTGGTCGGCTTCCGGGAGGCCGCCGTCGGTGGGGTAGTCTTCACGGTCGTCCGAGCCTTTGATGATCGCCCCGTCGGCGAGGTAGATGTGCGTGTTGCTGCCGATGCGGAGCGTTCCGGTCGGATAGACCCCGCGCGGGAAGATCAGCGTGCGTCCCGTGGCCGAAGCCTCGTCCAGCGCGCGTTGCAGGTTGGCGGTCTGAAGCCCGTCGCCCGACACGAAATCCGCGGCGTTGAGCGTCTGTCCGTTTGCTGCCGGAGCCTTCTCGGGCTCATCGGCCAGCAGGAACAGCCGGTCGCGGTCGTTCAGGCGCACCACCCACCAGCCTGCGCCGGGAAGGGTGAACCGGGCCTCGGCGCCTTCGACCGAAGCCGCTATGCCCCGGGCGGCGGGACTGACCTCGCAGCCGGTGAGCGGCTCGGCGGACCCGATGAGTACGGGGGCGCTGCCGTCGAGTGCGAAATTGACGTAGTAGATATCCTTGTAGGCTTCGACAGGCAGGTCGACGCCGCCGACGGTCACGCGGTAGCGGTCGGTCACGGTGTGGTGTTCGGGCTGTGTCGCCGCCGTCGGCGTGACTTTGGCCCCGGTACACGCCGGCGCTGCCAGCAGCCATGCCGCCAGCGCCGCGTATCCTATGTATCGGGTGAGTTTCATCTTACAGTTTCTTGTCGGGGAATTTCTTCGAGGTCAGGGCCTTGAATTCGGGAATCAGGACCACGCTGTTGGACTTCACGGTGTAGGAGTCGGTGCGGGTCTTGGTCTTCTTGTTGCGGATGCTTTTGAACGTCACCGACGGGTTGATGGCCGTGATGAGTTTGTAGGCCCGCTTCTGGGCGTCCTTGTCCAGCGTGCCGAGTTCGGGACGGACGAGTGCCGCGATGGCTTTCAGGTCCGTGCCCTCTACGGTGCGCAGCCCCTTTGCGACGCTTTTTTCGCCGGTCCAGACCGCTTCGCCGCCCTCGGGAATACGGTCGATGAGTTCGCAGACGGCCATGTAGTTCATGTCCTTACCGTCGCGCACGATCATCTTCGCGTAGTAGTTGGTCATGTAGTCGACATAGGCTTTCGGCAGCCGCTTCATGGCCAGGTGTTTGGTGATGGCGCGCGACACGTTGTACTGGCCGGCGATGAAATTGTAGTCGTCGGCCACGATATAGCCCCGGTCGCCGGCGTAGCGGGCCGTCGAGGCGAGGATCGTCGAGAAGGCATCGAGCATGTAGCGGAATTCGGGCGTCGAGGTGTCGATACCGGGGTTCTGCTCTTTGATGAACGCCTGGGTGAGCGCACGAAACTCCTGCTGGCGGGCGATCGGGAACGACACTTCGCCGGGGAAGAGGCGCATCTCCTCGGGTGCCGGCACGAAATTGGCCTGCGAAGCGTTGACGGCGACGTGTTGGCGGCCCTCCCAGCTCAGGCGGGGTTCGGAGATCCCGGGCAGCGGCGCGGGATCGACGTAGTCGACCACTTCGACGGTCGCCGAAGCCGGTTTGAGACCCGTTGCCGAGGCGGTGACGGTCACCGTGCCCGTCTTGCCGACGGCGCGGATGAGGTTGATGACCGGGGCGTCGATGTACATCGTGCCTTCGTACTCCTCGTGCTTGTTGCGGTCGCTGATGTAGACGTCGGGGCCGACGAGCGTCGCGGGGCCTTCGACATGGAATTTGAGCGTATTGTTCGCACCGTAGACATGTACGCCGTCCTTGTCCACGATGTCGACCTTGAATTCGACGATGTTGTCCGCCGTGGACATCATTTTGTCCGCCGACATGCTGATCGTCAGCGCTGCGGGCTCGCCCGACATCACGACGCGGTCTTTCACGACCGTACCGCTGCGATGCGTGGCGACGGCCTCGATCACGCCCTGTTCGACGGCCACATCGGGAAATTCAACGCAGAAGTCGTTGGTGATGTCAGGTTTCTTTTCTCCGACCTTTTTGCCGTTGACATAAAGCTCGACCTTCGCGCAGTTGGAATCCACGGTGATGAGCTTCTTCTGCCCGACATACTGCGAACGCCAGAAATGCGGCTGGATGTGGACCATCGGCTTGCGCGAGAAGTTGGCCTGCCAGAGATAATAGACGTATTTGGGCGTGCGCCAGCTGTCGACCCAGCCTTTGGGGTTGACGTGTTTGAGCGGTGCGCCGACGTATTCGCGGTCGGCTCCGTGGTCGGCATAGAGCCAGACGGTGCCGTTGTGCTCCGAGATGGGTTTCTTGGGGTTGCGCGAGAGCTTGTGCTGCCAGTACTCCGTGCCGGCCCACTGACCGTCGGAAGGTTCGAGATTCATGTCGTCCTTGTCGTACCAGCCGCGGATCGTGCAGCGCAGGTAGCTCTCGACGGGCATCTCCTTGTCGGTGTGCTTGCAGAACTCGGGGTTGTACGAGTCGTTGTAGGGCTGCCGCACGGTGATGATGCGCGAGGGGTCTTCCTCGACGGCGTAGCGCGAGTCGCAGGCGTGGTCGGTCTCGTTGCCCATCGACCAGATGACGATCGAGGGGTGGTTGCGGTCGCGGCGGATCATCTCGCGGCAGTTCTGCTCCTGCACCTCCTTCGAGAAGTTCTGGTTTTTGATATTGGGCAGCTCCTCGTTGATGCAGATGCCGTGGCGGTCCATGAAATAGTAGACCGACGGGTCGTTGGGGTAGTGCGCCGTGCGCATGTAGTTGATGTCGAGGCCGAATTTCATGTCCTCCATGTCCCGCTGTGCGATCCATTTCGGGAAGGCGTGTCCCAGCCACGGAAACTCCTCGTGGCGGTTGATGCCGTGCAGGTGGGTGACTTTGCCGTTGAGCACCAGCCGGTGCAGGTCGTAGTCCCACGCGACGCTGCGGATGCCGAAGGTCGAATGATAGGTGTCGACCAGCTCTTTACCCACGTAAACCTCGCTGTATGCGTTGTAGATATAGGGCGAGTCGGGGCTCCACAACCGGGGCTTGCGGAATTTGGGTATCGACTGGTCGAATTCGGCGATCTGTCCGGCGTCGATGCGCTGCGAGGCGTTCAGCCGTTCGCATACGTTTCCTTCGGCGTCGGTGACGACGGTGTGCAGGGTCACCTCCGCGGCGTCGGGACGCTGGTTCTGCACGAAGGTCCTGATCCGCACAGCAGCCTGTTTCTCGCTCACCTCCGGGGTGGTGATGAACGTGCCGCCCTCGTGTTTGTACGATCCCTGGAAAGGGATGCTCACGGGGTCGGTGACGACCAGTCGCACGTCGCGGATGATACCGCCGTAGACCGCCCAGTTGCCGGCGTTCATCGGCGGGATGCGGTATTTGTCGTTGAGCGAGTTCTGCACGGCCACGGTCAGGATGTTCTCGCCGCCGAAATTCACGGCGTCGGTGGCGTCCACATAGAAACTCGTGAAACCGCCCTTGTGATCGCCCAGATACTTGCCGTTGAGGTATATTTTGGCGTATTTCTGCACGCCGTCGAACTCGAAGCGGATGCGGCGGCCTGCGTACTCGCGGCCGATGTCGATGCGCTTGCGGTACCAGCCCCAGCCGTTCCACCAGTAGGGATTGTCCGAAGCGGCGACGTTGCGGATGTAGGGATGCAGCTCGCGCGTGGTTTCGTAGGTCTGCCACGTGTGGGGGACGCAGACGTAGCTCCAGGCCGAGTCATCGAACGACGGGGATTCGTAGACGCCCCTGACCTCCTCCTCCTGGGGGAAGTAGTTGAACGTCCATTCGGTGTTGATGGTCTTCGTCAGACGGTGGCTTTCGGCCGGGGCGTAGCCCTGGGCCGCCGCAGTCAGCGTAAGGGCCGCGGCGGCGAGGACCGTCAGTATCTCTCTCTTCTTCATCTAATGGGATTGTTTATGCTTGTTTTATCAGTTTCCGCCGTAGTCGGCGCCTTCCGTCACGTCGAATACCACCCGGAAGCCGATCTCCTCGGAACGCGTGCCGGGCTGGATCTTCAAACGCATCGTGGTCTTCACGGCGTATTCGGGTTGGTTCCACGAGCCGCCGCGCAGGACTTTCAGCTTGCCGGTGGCGGGACCCTGCGGATTCTCGACGTAGATGATTTCGCCCGTGACACTTTTGCCTTCGGCATCGAGGTAGGGAATTTCACCTTCGGTCGGGACCGCGTTTTTCAGGCACTCCCTGTAATAATCGGCGCCGTACCAGTCCGAGCACCACTCCATGACGTTGCCGCACATGTCCGTCAGCCCGAGGGCGTTGGCGGGAGAGGTCTTGCCGTCCTTCATCTCGCCGCAGCGGTGCGCCATGCGGCCGATGCGCTCGATGCGGTTGCCCTGGGCGTCGGTGATGACCGTCACGAGGCCCGTTCCGTAGCTCGCGTTTTTGGAGTTGAAGAACCAGGCGGCTTTGTTGGAGTCCTTGTTGTTGCTGTAAGAGAGGTAACGGTCGCCCGAGTTTTCAGCTGTGGCGGCTTTGGCTGCCATTTCCCATTCGGCCTCGGTCGGGAGGCGTCCCCCGAGCCAGCGGGCGAAGGCGTCGGCCTCTTTCCACGTAATGCAGACTACGGGGAAATCCTTGCGTGAATTCCCGTCGGGGTCTTCCCATTTCCAGAAAGGCTCCTTGGGCATCTTCACCGCGTTGGGGTTCGCCTCGACGAATTTCTCGAACTGTTCGACCGTCACGTTGCCCTTCATCATGCGGATATGCGTGTTGAGTTTCACGTAGTGGGCGGGACGCTGGTCGTAAAGGGTCGTCGAACCGTCGTCGTCGGTGCCCATCGAAGCGTAAAGGCATTGGTCGGGACTGCCCCAGGCCTTGCTGAAATCGATGTCGGCCCATTCTTCCTCGGGGATGATGTCATAGGGCTTGGCGGAGGATTCGAGCACGATGTCGGGCACGTCCTGTACGCTGTCTTCGTGCTCGTAGAGCGAATCGGGCGTGTCGTTGCAGGCTGTGGCGGTCAGGGCCGCGGCGGCCAGGATTGCAAAGCGGAATGTATTGCGTTTCATTTTTTCGTTGGTCGTTTTGGGATTAGTTCCATCCGGGGTTCTGCGTGAGCTTGGGGTTGGCGATACGTTCGTCGGCCGGAATCGGCAGCAGCAGGTGTCTGGACTGTGCGTTCTTGCTCAGCTTGATGAACGGAATGCTCAGTTCGGGCGTCTTCTTGCCGTCCATGGGGTTGATGAAGGACTGTTTCAGGTCCTCGGCGCTCATCTCGACGACCCGCTGCGTGAATTTCTGCATCACGTCGAGGTAGCGGCCCGTGCGGCGCAGGTCGTAGAGGCGGTAGGCGCCTTCGCCGGCGAACTCCCAGCGGCGTTCATCCAGGATGGCGTCGGCCAGCTCGTCGTGCGAAAGCGTCGCGTCGAGGCCGGTGAGCGTGGCGCGGCTGCGGACGAGGTTGAGGAAGAAGACCGACTTGTCCGGAGCTCCCAGCTCGTTGTAGGCCTCGGCCAGCATCAGGTAGGCGTCGGCAGAACGGAGCAGGATGACGTTCGGGCCTGCGAGGTTCTGGTTCAGGGCGGCGACGTCGTAACCTTTCAGGAAATGGGGTTTCGAGGAGCTGGTGATCTGGTAGGTCTGGCGGTAGCGCATATCGCCGGTGTCGTACGAATTGAAGAGATCGTACGAGGGCGTGTAGCTCTGATAGCCGTTGGTTGCGCCTTCGATCTTCTCACCGCTCGCACCCTTCAGCTCCGAGGGAGCCACCTCGCGGTGCCACGTGTTGTTGTACTTGTCCTCGCTCTTGGCGGTGATCTCCCACAGGATCTCCTTTTTGCGCTCCTCGCGTTCCTTGTAGCGCGTGTCGAAAATGTACTTGTACTCCGGGCAGAGTCCGTAATCCTCGTTTACCTGCGTATCGTCGGCGAAGAGTTTGAGCGTCTCGATGACGTTCATGTACTCCTTGCGGACGAGGTACATCTGGGCCAGCAGCGTCTTGGCGGCGGCCCGCGAGATGGTCAGCGGATAGCTTACGCCCGAGGCGACGGTGATGGCCGAGGGCTTTTCCTCGACGATCGTCGTTACCCACTCCATGTCGGAGATGATGGTCGAGTAGACGGCGTCGACCGACGAGCGTTCGGGACGGATGTTGTCTTCCTTGATCGAGTAGACGGGGACCGTCATCAGGGGCACGTCGCCCCACAGCTGGACGAGGTTGAAATAGGCCCAGGCGCGGATGAATTTGGCCTCGGCGATGATGTTTTCGCTGTTGGCGGGGCTCAGCTCGGGGCGTTTCTCCAACTGGTCGATCAGGATGTTGCACTGCTCGACGACGGCGTAGAACTTGCCCCAGATGTTTTTGACGAGCGAGTTGTTGACGTTCAGCGTCAGGTAGGTGACACCCTTGCGGTCGACGTTGGTCGACGAATAATCGATGTTGTCGGTCATCGTGTCGGTGAGGTACATGAAGTCCGTGCCGAATACGGTGTTGCGCACCTGGTAGTATGCTCCGTAGAGGAACAGCATGGCTTCCTCCTCGTTGTTGAAATAGTTGTCGAGGGGGATTTGCGTCTTCGACTCCTCGTCCAGAAAATCGCACGATCCCAGCACAAATGCGGAAAGCAGGATGAAAAGTATCTTTTTCATGATCGGGCAGTGGTTTTAGAAAGTGATGTTGACGTTGAAGGTGAAGCTCTTGGATGCCGGATAGCTGCTTCGGTCGATGCCAAGGGTCGAGTTCGACGTTCCCACCGAGCTGCTCATTTCGGGGTCGAATCCGCGGTATTTGGTCCAGGTCCAGAGATTGGTTCCTTTGAGCGAGAGCATCAGGCGTTGCATGCCGATTTTCCGGGAGATCTTCTCCGGTACGGTGTAGGTGAGCGAGAGCGTTTTCAGACGCAGGTACGAACCGTCTTCGATCCAGCGGTCGATGACGTTCTGGGTGTAGAGGCGCGCCGTGGAGGGCGAGCTGTTCGACGAGGGCAGCGGTTTGCTTCCGCCCATCCAGCCCTGGTCGCCCGTGATCGGGTTCGCGGGACGCCATGCGCCGAGTCCGTCGGCATAGGCGTTGTTGTTGCCGGCCTGGTAGAGGTCGAGTTTGGTGACGTTCGTGTTGATGATCTTACCCCCGAGGGCGTAGTTGAAGAAGACGGTCAGCGACCAGTTCTTGTAGTTGAACGTATTGGTGAAACCGCCCATGACGTTCGGGAGGGCCTGCCCCAGCACGACCTTGTCCTGGTCGTTGATCACGCCGTCGCCGTTCTGGTCGATGTATTTGATCATGCCCGGACGGGTCTGGATGTTGAGCGGGTCCTCGACCCAGACGGCATCGTCGGCGTAGACTTCGTCCCAGTTCTTGTAGATCGAGGTCTCGTAGCCTTTGATGATGCCCAACGGCTGTCCGATTTCCAGGAAGGTGATGTCCTGGTTCACACCGTTGCCCATGTGGTAGAGCACGACGTGGTCGTTGCCTCCCAGGTCGGTGATCGTGCTTTTGTTCCAGCCGATGTTGAAGTCGGTGTTCCAACTGAAATTGCGGTGCTCGATGTTGCGGGTGTGGATTTCGAACTCGACGCCCTTGTTGTCGATGTTGCCGACGTTGGCCGAAACCTGCGAGTAACCCGTCGTCTGCGGCAGACGGTAGTTGTAGAGCAGGTTGTAGGTTTTCTTATAGTAGGCGTCCACCGAGAAGCGGATGCGGTTCTTGAACAGTCCCACGTCCAGACCGCCGTTGTATTCGTGGGTGGTTTCCCACTGCAGGTTGGGGTTGCCGATCTGCGAGATGGTCGTACCGTTGTAGGACTGCCCGTTGACCAGCACCTTGTTCGAGGAGAGCATCGTCGGCGACTTGTATTCGCCGATGCGGTCGTTGCCCGTCACGCCGACGCTGAAACGGGGCTTCAGTTCGGAGATCCATTTCACGTTTTTGAGCCATTTCTCCCTGGTCATTTTCCAGGAGACCGAGGCTGCGGGGAAATAGCCGTAGCGGCTGTCCTCGCCGAAGCGCGACGATCCGTCGGCACGCAGCGAGAAGGTCGCCGTGAAGCGTTCGTCGTAGGTGTAGATGGCGCGCGTGAAGAACGACAGGTGGTTGATTGCTTTATAGCTCGATCCGGGAACGCCGATATAAGCGCCGGCTCCGAGGTTGTTCCACATGAAATAGTCGGTGTCGAAACGCGTCACGTCGATGTCGAAGCCTTCCGACTCCTGACGCTGCCAGCTCTGGCCGAGGGTCCACATCAGGAAGTGCTTCTTGCTGAACGTCCGGGAGAAGTTGATGAAGTTCTCGTTGCTCCACGTAATGCCCTGCGACGTCTTGCGCGTCGCCTTGTTGTTCTTGTCGATATGCGCCTCAGTGCTGTAGATCGACCGCAGGACATAGGCGTAGTCGTTGCTGTTGTTGTATTTGTAGCCGGCCGTGGAGTTGAAGGTCCAGTATTTCCGCTTGTCGATGTCCCAGCGGAAGACGGCGTTGAGTTCGGCCGTCGTGCGTTTGTTCCACTGGTTCGAGTTCAGGGCCTTGGCGGCCTCGGTGTTGATACTCTTGATCTCGCCGGTCTCCTCATCTATATAGGTGCCGTCGCCGAGGTCCGTGCCGTTGATCGTGCTGGTGGGTTTCTGCATCAGCATGCGCAGCGTGGCGCCGGAGTCGCCGGAACTGATCTTCTCGGTCTGCTGACGGCTGAGCGAGGCTTTGATATCGAGGTGCAGGCGCGGCGAGAGGTTCATGTTGAACTTGGTCGAGAAACTCAGACGCTCGTTGCTCGAATTGCGCAGGATGCCCTCTTCGCTGAGCCAGCCGCCCGAGATGTAATAGCGCATGTCTTTCGATCCGCCCTGCAATGCGACCGTGTAGTTGTGGCGCTGGGCGATGTCGCGCAGCAGGCGTTTCTGGTAATCGTTCGTGGTGAGCGTATCGGGACGCAGCGTGTTGAAGCTGTTCACGCCCCACATCATGCGTGCGAAATTGTCGTACTCGGCGTACTGCTCGCTGTTCATCATCTCGATGCGGTAGCGCGGGATCGAAAGCCCGTACTCGGCGTTGACCGAAAGGGTGGGTTTGCCGGCCTGACCGCTGCGGGTGGTGACCATCACCACGCCGTTGGCGCCGCGCGAACCGTAGATGGCCGTGGCGGCGGCGTCTTTCAGGATTTCGATGCCGGCCACGTCGTTGGGGTTGAGCAGCGACAGGGCGGTCTGGTCCGAAGGGATGTTGTCGATCACCACCAGCGGGCTGGTGTCGCCCGAGATGGACGTTCCGCCGCGGATGCGCATGGCCACTTCGCTGCCCGGCTCACCCGATGCGGTGATGACCAGCACGCCCGTCGCATTGCCCTGGAGGGCCTGCTCGATCGACGACACGGGGGTCTTGTTGATGTCCTTTTCGCTGATCACCGCGATCGAACTGGTGAGGTTGCTGCGCGGAACGTAGCCGTAGCCGACAGCCACGACCTCTTCGATCTCGACGGCCGAAACCGAGAGTTTGGCGTCGATCTTCGTGCGCCCGTTCACCGGGACGACCAGGCGCGTGTAGTTGAGATGCTGGAATATCAGCGAATCCTTGGCGGGGATGTTGGTCAGCATGAAGTCGCCGTTGACACCCGTCGTCGTACCTTTATAGGTGCTGGCGACGATGACCGATGCGCCGATGATCGGCTCGCCCGATGCGGCGTCGGTGACGACGCCCGAAACGGTGAGGCGCTGCTGTGCCTGGAGCGAAGTCGTCAGCAGGAGTGCGGCGAGTGTGGCCAGCACGGTCGCTGCCGGGCGCTTCAGTTTCGATACGAATAAAAAGTCAAAGTTTTTCATTCATCAGTTGGTTATTTTAGGTTAACGTTTGTTCGTATGAACGGTGATACAAAATTATCCGGGAGGGGTGGAACGAATGTCGAATATTTTTTCGATTATGTTCGTTTTAGGCCGTTTTTGAACCGGCAGGGGTTCAGCGTTTGCTGTCCCCGCTGCCGGCTGAGTTTTCCAAGGCGTTCTCGATCAGGTTGATGACCATCTGTACGGCGGCTTCGTCGTATTTCACGGGGCAGGGAACTGCCTCCGGGGTGCGCGCGGCATCGAGTCGCCCGGCGGTGAGCAATCCCGAGAGCAGCAGGCAGCCTTTGCCGCTGCCGAACCCGATGCGCAGCACGGGGGTTCGGGTGAGGTTCTTTCCGGCTGCGGCCAGCGGCACGAGTTCCGTGGCGCTGCCCCGGGCCGAGTTGCGGTAACCGCTGCCGAGATCGGTGACGCGGACCGGAGCTTTGGGATTGATTGACATGGCCAGCGCCGGAGCGTCTTCCACCAGAAATTCCACCTTGCGGCGCAACTCCTGCGTCAGCGCTTTGTTGTTGGGCAGGGAGTCGAAAGCGAAGAATCCGCAGAGTTCGTAGGCGTAGTAGCTGCCCTGTTCCATGCGTCCGATGTCGGCGCCCCGGCGGCTCCACTGCGCCGAGAAGGCTTCGCGGCTCAATCCCTGCACGTCGAAATCCGCCGCGGGGACGATCAGCCCGCCCCGAAGCCCGTTCCAGAGGGCCGTGTGGCGGGGTGTCAGGCGGCGCCACAGCTCCGTGTGGACGGAGTCGGGATGGATGTGGCTTTCGGGTTCGGCGGCCTCGGTGCAGGTGAGCGACAGTCCGCCGAAGAGCTCGTAATGCGTTATTTTCGGGTCGGTCACGCGGGCAACCCCCTGCAGGGGGCCCAATTGACCGTCCTCGGCAGGGTAGCCCTGTCCGAGGTAGCGTTCGCCGATGTCGAGCATCACGACGCCTGCGCCTCGGGCGACGGCCTTTTCGATCGTTCTGCGGCAGTCGTCCAGTCCCTCCCAGCTGGCGCGTCCCAATAATAGAAGGTCTGCTTTTGCGGGGTCGGGGACGGTGCGCAGGCCCAGCCGGTGCGCCAGGGCGAGCAGTTCGGTCTCGGCGGCGGGGATGTGGAGGACGGCTTCGGCCACCGGGGCCGGAACTTTGGCTTCGAGGACGCGGATGTCCCATTCGGAGACGACGGGGTATTTCACCGCGTCGGTGGGGTTGAGCAGCGTGGTGCGCAGGATGTAGTCGCCGCATGTGGCGGGCATTTCGATCCGGCACTCGGCGATTCGTTTGTCGTAGGGCTCTACGCGGCATTCTATGGTCTTGGCGAAGCTCCGCCGCGAAAAGGCGTCGGTGATCTCCACGCGGGCCGTAAGGGTCGAGCGGCGGTCGGTGTCGTTGAAGAAGTGGAGCGGGAGGGTGACCTCCTGTCCGGGGATGAAGTTGCAGTCCCAGATGTCCATGCTGACGGCCTGCGGCGACCAGAGCACCGTCAGGGCGTTCCAGACGTTTTTGGGCCGTCCGTCGCGCAGCGGGCCCAGGAACCAGTGGTTGCCGTCGGCATAGCTGCTGGCAATGGTGAACGGGGCGACGCCCGCCGCGCCGATCCGCCGCCAGTATTCGGCCACCTTGCCGCACGAGCGGTCGAGGTGGTGGAGCCGTTCGGCGGCGGTGTGGCTGCGGCCCAGGAAGCGCATGTAGCTCTCGCGGATGGAGGGGTAACCGCCCATCTCGCCGTTGCCGCCGAGGTAGTTGCCGCCGAATTCATCGACCATGATCGCCTTGGGGAACTGGTCGGCGGAGTCGTAGTAGAGTCCGAGGTTCTCGAACAGGCTCCACCAATATTTATGGATGTGCATTACGTCGCGGTCTTCGAGAAGCATGGGCGGGTAGTCCCGGACGATCTCGTCCAGGGCGCTCCACGCAGTCTTCAGTTGTTCGCCCTCGGTCTCGTTGTAGGGGTGGCAGAGGAGGACCGAGGGGTGGCGGGCCGCCAGGTCGAACCACTTGGGGTACTGCTCCATCAGGCTTTCGCGCGAGGCGGGCATACCGTGGAAGAAGTTCCACTCGTACTGCACGGCCAGTCCGTAACGGTCGCAGAGGTCCAGCAGCCGCTCGGGCGGCACGCCGAGGTGGAACCGCAGCAGGTTGGCGCCGTGCTCCTTCAGCCGGCGGACGATGTTGTCGCGGAACCAGACCGTATCGTAACCCGCTTCGCGGCCTTCGGCGTCGCGCATCCAGCGGTGCCAGACGACCGTGCAGCCGCGGAGTTTGAGGGGACGGCCGTTGAGGGTGAATTGTTTGCCGGTCACGGCGGCGCGGCGCAGCCCCAGCGATTGCTGCCAGTCGGAAAGCGTCTCCCCGCGTTCGTCGAGCAGCTCCACGCGGAGGCCGTAGAGGACGGGACGCTCGGGCGACCACTCCCGGAGCAGGCCCCGGTAGCCGAAGGCGATTTCGTTTTCGCCCGGCAGAGCCGTGCCCGTCCGGGTCAGGAGCTCTTTGGGGCCGTCCGTTACCGTGATGCGGGCCGATGCGGCGCCCGTGCCGCGGATACGGTAGCGGAGCGTAACCTGCCCGGCTTCCGGGTCGCAGTCGGTGAGCACGCGGTCGGTGCAGGCGTTCGTATAGAGGTGCAGCACGACATCGTCCCAGAGTGACGAGGAGCAGTTGCTCCGCCACTGGTCCACCTTGGGGATGAACGAAGCGTCGGCCGGCGGAACGTCGGCCAGCGAGGCGAGCGATATTTCGAGGGTGATGCGGCTGCCGGGTTTCAGCGTTTCATGGCGCAGGTCGTGCAGCGAGCGGATCATGCCGCCTTTCTGCGACGAAACCAGCTCGCCGTCGACGTAGACCTCGGGACGGAAGCGTGCGCCTTTCAGTTCGAGTGCCGCGGCGTTCCAGCTTCCGGCCGGAAGCGTGACCTCGCGGCGGTACCAGAGCCGTCCCTCGGTGTAGCGCGTGGCGTCCATCGGAACGCCCGGAACCAGCGTTGTTCCGGTGTAGTTGCGGTCGATGCCGTATTCCCACGGACCGTTCAGCCAGAGGTCGGCGTGGCGGGTCTGCGCCGGGGCCGCCGGGGAGCAGAGGAGGAACAACAGCAGCAGGGATGCGTATTTTTTCATTCGGATTGTAGTTTGGTATCTGGAAACAAAAGTAGGGAGAAGCCCCGGCGCGGATGTTCGGATATTTCCGGAAAAGGTCGGATATTTTCCGGATATGCCTTCCGGGCATTTGCCGGATGGCGAAAAAACACTATCTTTACCTTTGAAATGAAACCGACGACGCATCTGTATTTTCGTACTCTTCTGATTTTGTCGTGTTTGGCCTTCGGGGTCGCTTCGGCGCGGGCCGAACGGGTCATCGTGCCCGTGGAGGGAGGCCCGGTCGGGAACTCGATCACCGCGCTGCTGCAGGACGACGACGGGTTCATGTGGGTGGGGACCATCTCCGGCCTGATGCGTTACGACATGTATTCCTACCGCTATTTCGGCGACAGCGACGGACTGCCCGTCTCGCGGACGATGATCCGCTGCCTGACCCGCGACGACAAAGGCCGGGTCTGGATCGGCACGGAGAACGGTGCCGTCGTTTACGATCCCGTGCAGGAACGGTTCCGGCGCATCGGAGGCCGCATTGCCGCCGTCCCGGTGAAGACCATCACCCGGACTTCGCGGGGGACGATGCTGCTCACCGTGGGCGAAGGCGTCGCCGTGGTCGACCCTTCGTCGCTGGAGTACCGCTTCATCGTCGGGGAAAATCTGAACAACATACTTGCGATCACGACCGATGCCGGGGGTGACATCTGGGGCTGGAGCCACGGGCAGCTGTCGCGTTTCGACTTTTCGGACGATCCGATGTCGCCCCGCATCGACAACTGGCCTTTCGCTTACCAAGTGCGGGCCATGGCGGTGGACTCCCGCGGGAGGCTGTGGTTCAACGACCGGCGGCGTCTGATGACGGTGCCGCTGCCGGCCGGAGGTGCGCAAATCCCCCCCCCGACCGTGGTGCGGGGAGGCGTAGATGTCCGTTCGATCCGTATTGACGGTGACGACGTGGTGGTCACGTCGTCTTACGACGGCATCCATCTGTTCCGCATCGCGGAGGACGGGAAGCCGGTCCCGGACGGCGTCATGTGGGTCGATTCTGCGTCGCCCAGCGAGGTCAGCAACAGCCTGTTGTGCGTGGAGCGGGACCGGGACGGCAATTACTGGTTCGGGACCGTCGACGGTATCTACGTGGGCTGCGAACGTCCCCGCGAGATATTCCACAACATGTCCGCCGCCGATGCCGGAGGATTGATCCACAACGTCGTGTCGGATGTCTGCCCGGGTCCCGACGGTGCCGTCTGGGCGGCCACGTCGGGCGGACTGGACCGCATCCGGCGGGTGACGCCGGGGCGTTATGCCGTCGACCATTTCATGCCCCGTCTCCCTTCGGAGAGCGCCGAACCGGGCGACAGGAGGCTTCAATCGCTGGCTTTCGACAGCCGGGGAACGATGTGGCTCGGTACGAAGCGGATGCTGCTGTTCTTCGACCCGCAGAGCCGCCGTTTCTTCGAACGCGGAGAGGTGACCGGACTGCTGGCCCGCTGCGGGGCGCTGTTCAGCAAGGAGCTGCGCTGCGACAGCCGCGGCAACGTCTGGATGGGCTTCATCTATGGCGGATTGTTCGTCTACGATGACGTTGCGGAGCGTTGCCGGACGGTGCGGTTTGCCGGTACGGACCTCTATGATGCCAGTCCGCAGGCCGTGTTGGAGGATGGCGGCGGAAACATCTGGATCGGCACCAAATCCCGGGGGCTGTTGCGTTTCCGGCCCGACGAGGCTGTTCGGGAGGGCGACACGCTCCGCGTCGAACGTTACGATACCTATTTTTTACAGGATCGGGCGCTCGCCGGATTCGTCAGCATCAATGCACTCTACGCCGCGGTCGACGGAACGGTCTATGCCGGAACGTCGCACGGGCTGTACCGTTACGATGCCGTCCTCGACCGGTTCGAGGCATGTCCGCTCAATGCCTTCGGCGAGGAGGTCTGGGTGCTCGACATCATCGCCGACACTGACGGCGCACTGTGGATTTCGACTATGCAGGGCGTCTACCGTTATACGCCCGGGGCCGGGCAGGCGCCTTTCTACGAATTGTCGGGCGGCGCTTTCGCACGTCTCGATTACAACCTCGGAAGCTGTTTCGACGCCGACGGAACGCTCTTTCTGGGCGGCATCAACGGCATCACTTATTTCGATCCGCGGCAGGTAGGGCGTCCGGACGAAGCGGCGAAAGTCTATGTTTCGGGCGTTTCGGTGCTCAACCGGGACATCGTGCCCGACGGCGTTCATCTGGAAGCCAGCATCAACCGCTCGCACCGGCTGACGCTCAATTACGACGACTACCAGCTTTCGCTCGACTTTACGACGCTGACATTCGCTCCCGAAAACCGCGAACGGTTCTATTACCGCATCGACGGGATGACGCTCGACTGGATTCCGCTCGGGGAGACCAACCGGCTCTCGTTCTCCAACCTCGCACGCGGGGAGTACATGCTGCGGGTCAAGGCGGCCGATGCTTCGGGGCTGCTGGGCGAAGGTTCCACCGATATTCTCATAACGGTGCTGCCGCCCTGGTGGCTGACGTGGTGGGCTTACTGCATCTACGGTGCGCTGGCGCTGCTGCTGGCGGCGGCCGTGGTATGGGTGATTCTGATCCGTTACCGTGCGGCGCAGCAGGTGCGTATGGTGCAGTACAAGCAGCAGTTGTTCATCAACCTGACACACGGACTGAAAACCCCGCTGACGATGATGCAGGTTCCCCTGCAGCTGATGTCGGACGACCGCGAGCCGCTGAGCGACGAGGCCCGCCGGGGGCTGCTGGTCATGATAAGCGCCAACGTCAAGAAGCTGGCCAACACGGTCCGGCAGCTCATGGAGTTCCGGAAGATCGACCAGAACCGGGTGTCGATGAACCTGGCGGAGGTCGATATCGTGGAGTACGTGCGCCGTATCTGCGACTATTTCCGGGCGCTTTTCGAATCGAAGGGGCTGCAGCTCGTCTGCGACCTTCCCGGGGAGACGATCGTGATGACCTTCGACCCCGAGAAGATCGAGCTCGCACTCTACAACCTTTTGCAGAACGCCTATACTTTCACGCATCCGGGCGGCGAGGTGAGTGTCTCCCTGCGCCGCAGCGGCCGGACGGTCTGCATCGCCGTGCACGATACGGGTATCGGCATCCGCTCGGAGTACCTCGACAAGATCTTCCTTCGCTTCTGGCAGGTGCATGAGTCGGACACGATGCCGCCGCTGGGGGCCGGCATCGGGCTGGCTGTGGCCCGGGAGTTCGTCGAGATGCACAACGGCCGCATCGAGGTCGAGAGCCGTTACGGCGCCGGAAGCACCTTTACCATCTGCCTGCCGCTGGAGGCCCGTTACAAGGCCGAGCAGTACTATATCCACAAGTCGGACCAGGCGGACGAGGAGCAGATTTTGCCGGTCTACACCAAGCAGTACGCCGAGTCGGATGTCTATGTCGAGAACGATCCCGGCATCGACGAGTCGAAGTCCAGCACGGTCTATGTCGTGGCCGGCGGCGGCGACATCACGGGGCTGGTGCGGATGGTGCTGTCGGATTACAACGTGCTGCATTACAACAATGTGGAAGATACGCTGCGGGCCGTGCGCGAGAGGCGTCCGCAGTTGATCCTGATCGACATCGTGGTCTACGACCGTGAAGAGGGGCTTGCGCTCTGTCGCAGGCTCAAAGGCTCGAAACAGACCGACGACATTCCCGTCGTGCTGCTCACGGCGGACGATACGCCCGAGGATGCGCGGATATTCTGCGAAGCAGGTGTGGATGCCTGGATGGAGAAGCCCTTCGACGTGGAGCTGTTCCGGGCCCGCGTCCGGCAGTTGGTGAGCCGTCATGTCGATCTGCAGCAGAAACTCAAAATCGGGCAGATACTCGGCAAGCACGAAGATATTGTCGTGGAATCCGCCGACGAGAAGTTCATGAGCCGTGTGACGGAGATCGTCGAGCAGAATATTCCCAATGAGGAGTTCTCGCTGGAAGTTTTCGCCCGCGAGATGCGCGTGTCGCGCTCGGTGCTGAACATGCGTATCCAGGGCATCGTGGGCAAGTCGCCGATGGAGTTGCTGCGCAACGCCCGCATGCAGCGTGCGGCGCAGCTGTTGGCGACCAACGCCTACGACGTGGCGCAGGTGGGCTACATGGTCGGGTTCTCGGACCCGCGCTATTTTTCGACCAGTTTCAAAAAGCAGTTCGGGGTGAGCCCCCGGGCTTACATGCAAAATCATCATAACGCCTGATCCCGGCGGATTTTCGACATATTAAGGTATCGGTTAAACATTGATTTCGGGCTTCGGAGGTACTTTTGTACGACTCAGAATACGAACCCGAATGAGAACTTTGCGAATATTGCTGTGTGTCCCGGCGCTGGTCCTGTGGATGACCTCCGCCGCCCAGCGTCAGGTCGAAGATGCCAATGACGACTGGCTCTTTTCCTACAAAGAGGCGACAGCCAAACCCGTGAAGGGCATTCCGCCGCAGGCGCAGGTCGGTTATGACGATGCCGGCTGGAAGTCCGTGTCGGTGCCCCACACGTGGCAGACCTACGAAACGACGGGCGAACTGCATCCTTTCATCGCCTCGCCCCATGCCAAGGACAATCCCTACTGGTGGGACGGCAAGGGCTTTTACCGCAAGCATTTTACCCTGCGGCCCGGGATGCGCGGCCGCAAGCTCTTCATCGAGTTCGACGGCGTGATGAAGAACTGCCTGGCCTATATGAACGGCAAACTCATCGGCGAGCACCTGGGCGGTTACGGCTGTTTCTATTTCGAACTGACCGACTATGTCGACTGCGACGGGGACAATCTCTTCGTCCTGGAAGTTTCGAACCGGCAGACCGATCCCCAGCGGGTGCCTCCGATGGATGCCGGGTGCTGGAATTTCTACGGTGGCATTTACCGCAACGTGCGTCTGGTCGCCACGGACGACGTATTCATTCCGTTTCAGGGATCGTACAAACACGAAGGTGGCATGCACGTCACGACCGAAAATCTTTCCGACTCCGTTTCGCGGGTCCGGGTGCGCACGTGGGTGCGCAACGAACGCGCCGAGCGGCAGGCCGTGGAGCTCACCACCGCGATCGTCGATGGCGACGGACGGGTTGTGGCGGCAGCGAGCGCTCCGCAGGAGATCCGCCCGCAGGAGACGGCGCTTTACGACGAGGAGTTCGAGATCGCCGGTCCGAAACGCTGGTCGCCTGCTTCGCCCGATTTATATAAGGTGGTTTCGACGGTGACGGCCGGCGGTAGGACCTGCGACCGTTACGAAACCGTGTTCGGCATCCGGACCTTCACGTGGAATCACGACGAGCGGCGGCTGTACGTCAACGGCCAACCCGTCAATATTCAGGGCTTCAACCGCCATCAGGAATATCCGTGGCTGGGCGACGCCATTCCCTATTTCATCCACCGCATGGACCTGCTGGACATGAAGCGCAACCTGAACTGCACGGCGCTGCGTCCCGGTCAGTATTGTTCCGGTCCCGAGGTCTTTGCGCTGGCCGATTCGCTGGGGCTCATCACCTTTGCCGAACTTCCCAACGTCAAGAACCGTCCCTTCTCGCCCGAGGCGCAGTGGATGCAGACCGTCGAGATGGTCCGCCGCCTGCGGAACAGCCCTTCGGTCCTGCTCTTCGACATGGGCGACGAGACGGACCGGGCCGCCGACTCCCGCTGGGCTTACATGGAGTCCCCCGGACATTTCATCACCTGCCGCCATTGCGAAGGCTCGGGCGGCCGGTTCGTCGACATCACACCCAGGGAACTGCGTATGTCGAAGATGCTCCGCTGCGCCGTGCGCGGCTGGTACGGCGACGATGAGAAACCCCTGCGACCCGATAACCAGCAATGGACCTCGAACGACGAGTTCCGCCATCAGATCGCGCTCCGGGGCAAGAAACCCGGCAGCGACGAGGACCGTATCGACCAGCCCAACCTGATGGTCTGGCTCTACGAGGACCACGGCTGCGACCGTGAATACCGCAATGCCCCGCTGTTGCACTACAATCCGAAAGGGTGGGTCGACAGCTACCGCGTGCCTAAATATGCCTATTACCTCTGGCAGGCGAACTATGCCGAAAAACCGATGGTCTTCGTAATGCCCCACTACTGGCGGCGGCAGTACATCGGGCAGCGGCGTCCGCTGGTCGTGGATTCCAACTGCGAGGAGGTGGAGCTGTTCGTCGGCGGAAAGAGTTGCGGCGTGCTCCGTCCGTCGGCGGAGAACCGCCGTTCGGTGACATTCGGCGATGTCGGGGTGCGCAATGCGCCGCTGCGCGTGGTGGGCCGCAACGGCGGCGTGCAGGTGGCGGAGTGCATCGTGCCGATGGCGGGTCCCGCGGAGCGGCTGACGCTGATCTCGTCGCATGCGACGGTGGATGCCGCGCCCGGCGGAGTGTTCATCGTGACGGCCGACATCGCGGACAAGGCCGGGAACCATATTTACGGAGCCCGCAATACCGTGCGCTGGGAGGTCGAAGGTCCCGCAACGCTGGTGGGGCCCGCGGAATACGTCTCGCAGTTCGGCGACGAAGCCGCCCGCACCGGATCGCTCTATATCGACATGCCCGTCTCGAACGTGGTCCGGCCGACCGGCGAGCCGGGCGAAATCCGCGTCCGGGTCTCGGCAGACGGACTTGCATCCGCCGAAACCGTTGTCCGGGCTGTCCCTTGTAAAACTAAGAAAAGCATTACCCGATAAATGAAACGGAATTTATTCACCCTCCTCCTTGTTTTTGCGCTCGGCGCCGTGCAGGCGCAGACGAGCCGGACCCTTTCGCTCAACGGACGTTGGCAGGCAGCCGTCTCGGAAACGCAGCCCGACACCTATCCCTCGACCGTTCCCGTGCCGGGCGTGATGTCGCAGGCCGAGCCCGCACCGGGCATTGATTTCGACGCCACGCGGCTGAAAGACGACGTGGGTTATGACTATGTGTGGTACGCTACGGAGTTCGACCTTTCGAATCCGCACGACGGCTACGACAACGCCAATTATACGCACGCCCTGCTGCGCATCCGGGCCAAATACAACGCGCTGGTGATCCTGAACGGCGTGGAGATCGGTTACGACGCCCATTGCACCTATTCGCACGCCGAGTTCGACGTGACGCGGGCGCTCGATTTCAACGGTCCCAACAGGCTGGTGGTGCGCGTGGGAAGCTGGAATACGGCTTCGTTTCCCTCGAAGGACAATTCGTCGGAGTGGTGGCGCAACTCGCGGGCTCCGGGCATCTGCGACGATGTGACCCTCTGCCTGACCCACGACGTGACGGTCCGGCACCTGAAACTGCTGCCCGACGTAGCCGACAGCGTGGTGGTCTGCACGGCGCGCGTGGCCAACTTCGGTGACGGGCCCCGGAAAATGAAGGCCCGGGTGACGATCAACGACTGCCGGTATGATTTGGAGAACGGTTTCGACGAAATTCCCGTCGTCTGCGAGGCCCGGCTGGGTTCGTTGTCGATCCCGGCGGACAGCGTGGCCGAATTTACCTTCCGGATTCCGACTCCGATGCTCAACCCCTGGACGCCGGGCCGCGAGGGCGATCCGCAGCTCTATCAGTTCAACTTCATTTTGGCAGACGACCGTTCTGCGGATTGCCGGACCGAGACCTTCGGGTTCCGCGATATTCGTGTCGAGGGGCGGGATGTGCTGGTCAACGGTCGCAAAACGCTGTTCCGGGCCGAGAACATCGCCTTTCAGCGGGCCCTGAACCGCTGGGCGGGCGTGATGTTCGACGAAGCGTGGATACGCCGCTTCCTGCGTGCGGCGGTCGAGGATTACGGGTTCAACTACCTGCGCATTCACCTGGGCCACGCCTATAATAAGTGGTATGACATCGCCGATGAAGTGGGGTTGATGATTCAGGACGAATGGCGCTTCATGCACGACGACGAGCCCGCAGGCGAAGACCTCGTGCAGACCGAAACGGAATTCCGCCGCTGGGTGGAGCAGAATGTCAACCACCCGTCGATCGTCGTCTGGGATCAGGAGAACGAAGGCAATGTGAAGCTCGAAGCGTTGAAAGCCGAACTGCGGCGGTATGATCCGACGCGGCTGTGGGGCGAGGACGATTTCGATGCCCGACATATTTACGAATATTCCGAAACGATCGTCGATACGCCGGTGCATCCGGTCAGCGACGCCAGGCCTTCGACCGTGCTGGAGTCCTGTCGCCTGTGGCTCAACGAGCGGGGCGATCTGGAACCGCGGGAGAACTTCAAAACCAGTCGCACGGCCAGCGGTTGGGGGCTCTATTTCTATACGCTGCCCGAGATCGAGCAGTTGCAGGCCGACATCCATGCTGACCTGGGGACCTTCTACCGTTCGCGCCGCGTGCAGGCGTGGGCGCCTTTCGCGCTGCTGAGCGGGGCGGTCAACGGACACAGTTATTATTTGGGGAATCTGGCCGACTCGCTGACTCCCCAGCCCAACCTGCGGGTTCTTGCGCGGCTCAACGAGCCGGTCGGGAGCTCTGTCGAGATGAATCAGGCCCGGGAGTGGTACAAGGAGAAGACGCTCTACCGGCCCGGCGGAAGTTATGCGAAGACGGTTTGGGTCTGGAACGACACCGACTCTCCGCAGCAGGTGCGGCTCGAAGTCGCGGTGGCCGACGCCTCGGGGCGGGAACTTTCGGTGCGAGAGGCCGCGGTCGAGGTTGCCGCGGGCGGTGCCGAAGCGGTCGTGATGACTTTCGTCATGCCTCGCAAGGAGGGTGTTTATTGGCTGAAACCCCGCCTCGCTACGCCGGAAGGCCGTTGCGTCGAGGGGGTCGAACGCCGGCTGATGGTGGCCCGCAAGGCCGGTCCGCAGACCGGGATGCAGGGCTTCGGCGGACACGGTGAGCCGTTCGAAGGCTGTCGGTCGGTGTTGGAAAATTTTGTCGGTCGGCAGTTGTCGCCGGAGGTGCAGGCGAAGATCGTGCGTGCGCTCGGCGGTGAACTGATCGACCGGGCCGAACTGCGACGGAAGGGTGGATTCCTCGTCCGGACGACCCGTTACCTGGGGCCCGGGCACATGCTGGTGACCTCGCGCACGTTCGATGCCGGGGGCGTGGAGCTGACTGCCGAGCAGAGCGAGGCGCTGACGTATGTGAAACTCCCGGAAAAAGTTCGGCAAACGATAGCCCGGGTGGTCGGGATGATCCCTGTGGACGAATCGAAAATCATACGCCGCCGGCAGCATGACACGGATGTCTATACGGTCACGATGGTCGGCAAGGATGTTCGCTACACGATTTATATGACCCCTTCCGGAACGCTGATTAAATCCGAAGCCTCCGGGAAATGACCGGGACTTCGGATGGGCGAATGAAAAAAAATTGTTATATTTGCCCGAATTTTTAAACCAAATTACGATGGCATACAATTTATTGAAAGGAAAGAAGGGACTTATTTTCGGAGCTCTGAACGAGCAATCCATTGCCTTCTATCCGCATGGGAACCATCTCGCAGCTGGCCGAGAAGTGCAACACGATCGTCGTCCCGGCCGACGCCACGAGCGTCGAGGACCTTGAAAACCTCATCGACAAGACGATGGAGCATTTCGGCGGCAAGTTCGACTTCATGCTCCACTCGATCGGCATGTCGCCCAACGTCCGCAAAGGCCGCACCTATGACGACCTGGATTACGATTTCCTCTCCAAGACGCTCGATATTTCGGCCATTTCGTTCCACAAGGCCATTCAGGTGGCCCGCAAGAAGGACGCCATCAACGACTGGGGGTCGATCGTGGCGCTTTCGTACATCGCGGCCCAGCGCACGCTCTATGGCTACAACGACATGGCCGACGCCAAGGCGCTGCTGGAGTCGATCGCCCGCAGTTTCGGCTACATCTACGGCCGTGAGAAGCATGTGCGTATCAACACCGTGTCGCAGTCGCCGACGCCGACCACCGCGGGAAGCGGCGTGCTGGGGCTGGGCGACCTGATGTCGTTCGCCGACAACATGTCCCCGCTGGGCAACGCTTCGGCCGAGGACTGTGCGGACTATGTGCTGACGCTCTTCTCGGACCTCACGCGCAAGGTGACGATGCAGAATCTCTACCACGA
>QWCN01001419.1_pt1 | contig 36943 bp, 25 predicted proteins | sample 1972711 | NCBI WGS metagenome assembly QWCN01 (sample SAMN09866707, study PRJNA288562) | Human gut metagenome isolate term1_stool, whole genome shotgun sequencing... | isolation source: gut | host: Homo sapiens | place: USA: California
TGTCGCGGCGCAGGTAGGCGCCACCTCTTCGTCCACAACTTCCGTGTGTCCGAGCGCAGCGATTTCCTCCTGCGCCACAAGCACCTCATGACAAACCGAACAATGCTTTCCTTCTGTTTTGCCCGCCTCAGTGCAGGTAGGCTCTATTGCTTCATCCACCACTTCCGTGTGTCCGAGCGCAGCGATTTCTTCCTTTTCCGTTTCGCCGCATTTGGCGCATTGGCGTTCCTTGATTCCCTTTTCGGTACAGGTTGCGTCCTTTATGGCCGTATACTCTCCCCACTCGTGTACACACGCCGTGCTTTCGGGAGTCTTGCCGCAAGCGGTGAAAGTAAACAAAAACGACATAACCGCGACAAAAATTATGCTTCCCAATAAAATCCCCGTTTTCTTCTTCCAATTCATATCTTATTCCCTCACACTTTGATTATATCCATTATAAGCCCCCGCGACTCTTTTTGTCAAGTCCTCTCGTAAAATTTATTATGAACTTGTCAAACGTATTATCCTTTTTTTCCATTTTAAACCCGTTTTCTATCCTTTATTTTCCCTCGCAGACGTTCCGATTTTTTCTTATGGCAACGAAAAAGACGACCGTTTTTTTATAGACGCGGTCGTCTTTCCGATCCGATAAACGGCTTATTTCGACTTTTTCCTGCCCGCCGCCCGCCGAATCAGCTTGGTGAGTTCTACGAACGGAAGCACCGTAAACGCCAATCCCACGGCGATAAAATATTCTTTAACGTCAATGGCGGCAAATTCGAAAGCGGTATTGACGCCCGGCACGTAAATGACGAACAGCGTCAACAGCAGCGAAAAGGCAAAGGCGCCCCACAGGTACTTATTCTGCTTTTTCATCGAGAAGATCGAATGGTCGATGGAACGCACGTTGAAGGAATGGAACATTTCCGTCATGGAAAGCGTTAAAAACGCCATCGTCATGCCGTCGCCGCTGACGTCTCCGAAATTCCATGCCCAGGAGCCGGCTTCGATGCTATGCCCGATCCAGTAGGAAAGGAGTGTCATCACGCCGATAAATGCCCCCTGTAAAACGACGTTGATTCCCACACCGCCCGCGAAAATCCCCTCTTTGTCGTCGCGCGGCTGGCGCTTCATCAGATCGGGTTCTCCCTCTTCCATGCCCAGCGCCAAAGCGGGAAAAGTATCCGTAATCAGGTTTATCCACAAAAGATGCATGGGTCTGAGCAGCGTAAATCCGAGCATGGTGGCGATAAACACCGCGATGACTTCCGCGAGATTGCTGGATAACAAAAATTGGATTGCCTTGCGGATATTGTCGTAAATGCGGCGGCCCTCGCCCACCGCGGTGACGATGGTGGCAAAGTTGTCGTCTTGAAGCACCATATCCGCGGCGCCCTTGGTGACGTCCGTGCCCGTAATGCCCATGCCCACGCCGATGTCGGCGCTCTTGATGCTGGGCGCGTCGTTGACGCCGTCGCCGGTCATGGCGGTGATATATCCTTTCTTTTTCCAAGCGGTGACGATCCGCACCTTATGCTCGGGCTGTACCCGGGCGTAAACGGAATACTGCGGGATCTTTTCCTCAAATTCTTCGTCGCTTAACTCATTTAACGCCGCACCCGTGATCGCCTGCGATTTGTCGGTGATGATCCCCAGTTCCAGAGCGATTGCCACGGCGGTGTCGATATGATCGCCCGTGATCATGATGGGACGGATGCCCGCGTCCTTGCATTCCTCTATCGCCAGCTTCACCTCGGGACGAATCGGGTCGATCATGCCCGTCAGTCCGATAAAAGTCAGATCTGTTTCTATCTCCTCCGGCTGAAACTCCGCCGGCACGTTATCCCGCTTCTTATACGCGGCGGCCAGAACGCGCAGCGCCTTGTCCGCCATCGCCTTATTGGCGTCGAGAATCTCCTTTCTCTTTTCCTCCGTCAGCGGTACGTCTTTTCCGTCGACGCATACTCGGGTGCACCGTTTTAAAATTTCATCGGGCGCGCCCTTCGTGTACTGTACGATTCCCGCCGACGTTTCATGGAGCGTGGACATCATTTTTCTCATGCTGTCGAAAGGCGCCTCGGCGACCCGCTTATCCTCGCCGTCCATCTGCGTTTTGTCAAGCCCCAGCTGATAGGCGTAATTGACGAGCGCGCATTCCGTCGGCTCCCCTTTCGCCTCTTTGCTCTCCCCGTCCAAAACGGCGTCCGAGCACTGCGCCATCGCGCGCGCCAAAAGTTTTTCGTCCGAGCCGAAATGATCCACGACGGTCATTTTGTTCTGCGTCAGAGTGCCCGTTTTGTCCGAACAGATGATCTGCGTGCACCCGAGCGTTTCCACGGCGGTCAGGCGCTTGACGACGGCTTTTTTCTTCGCCATTTTGGTCATCCCGAGCGAAAGCACGATGGTGACGACGGTCGCCAGACCTTCGGGAATGGCGGCCACCGCCAGCGATACGGCGATGATGAAGCTGTCCAAAACGACCTCGAACGCGAAGCTCTTTTCGAGAATCAACTTGAAAACAAAGATGAAGATACAGATTCCCAGCACGAGGAAACTCAACACCTTGGAAAGCTTGTTGAGCCTCTTTTGCAGAGGCGTCACTTCGTTTTTGGTCTGCGCGAGAATGTCGGCGATCTTGCCCATCTCCGTCTGCATCCCCGTGGCGACGACTACCGCCTTTGCTCGGCCGTAGACGACGGTGCTGCCCATGTATACCATATTTTTTCTGTCGCCTAAGGGAATGTCTTTCAAATCGCCGAGTTCTAGTTTCTCCGCGCGCTTTTCACTGGGAACGCTCTCGCCCGTCAGCGCGGATTCTTCCGCTTTTAAGGAAGCGCATTCCAGCAGGCGGCAGTCCGCGGGAACGGAATCCCCCGCTTCGAGAATGACGACGTCCCCGACGACGACCTCCTCGCTTTTGACGGCGACGAGCTGACCGCCGCGGATGACCTTGCAGGTGGAAGCGGTCATTTCCTTTAAGGCTTCTATCGCCTGTTCCGCTTTTCCCTCCTGAACGACTCCGAGGACGGCGTTGAGAAGTACGACGGCGACGATGATGATGAATTCTGCGAAAGATTCCTCTCCGCCGCGGGCTCTCTCGACGATGACGGTGACGAGATTGACAGCCGCCGCGACGAGCAGAACGATGATCATAGGATTGACGAGTTGCTGTAAAAATCTTTTAAAGACGGAGGTTTTCTTTGCTTCCGCGAGCTTGTTCCTGCCGTTTTTTTCGAGGCGGGATGCGGCCTCGGCGGCGGAAAGACCGTCGGGCGAAGAGGAAACTTCTTCAAGCACCTGCGAAGTTTCGGACAGATAGTGTTTCATCGATTGAATAGATAACTCCTTGTTTATTTTATCAAAAATAAAAGCCCCATACACCATATTATTGCCGATTTTCAGACAAATAATATAGCGCATGAGTCTCATTCTTTCAAACAGCCCCAGACGGAGAGCGTATCGCCGTCGTTATTGTTGGAACCGTTACGCCTTTCAGGAAGACGCAAACTACTCCCTCATTCTGCTTTTTAAAAGCTTATAAAAACAGTATATTCCAAAACATCAGATTTGTCAACGATTTTTATGTAAAAATCAAGCAAAAATATTTTCACTCTCTTCCGCTTTCCTTTATAAAACTTTTTATCCGATGACTCGCACTCCTTATTTTTCGTTGCTTTCCCGATTTTTTCTTGCCCTCTCCCGCCCTTTTTCTCTCTTCTTCTTTTTTACTCTCTCTTTTCTCCATTTCTTTATGTCCCTTTTTCTGTTGCCTGCTTTTCGTTTCTCTTCCTGTTTCCCTCTCTTTTATCTCTGACGACTTCCTCGTCCGCCTTTCTCCCATGAAAAAAGAGCGGCAATCTTACCGCTCGTTTTTCTTTTCGGTTTTTGCTCACTTGACTTTATATTTATCGTAATAAGGCTTTAAAATTCCTTTATATTTTTCATTCCAAGGCTTGTTCCGCCCGAGATAGTGAATAATCTTCGCGTTTTCGTCCACCCAACCGAGCTTAATTTTGTCCTTGCCCGAATGCCTGCGATTCCAGCCGCGAATTTTCCGCTCGTTGAGATTGTAGACGTAACCGTCGGCGATCTTGATTTTATGGCCGTACAGGGTAGAGATGACGTCCTGATCGGGCAATGTGAGGAAAAACTTACGCCTGTCGATGTAAGAAAGCACTTCGTCGTGACTCTGTTCTTGGCGCAGTTTTTCGAGATTCATCAAAAGCACGCCCGTGTTGACGTATACGGTGTTCTTTTCAGCTCCGTTTTTTACGCGGATAAACCATTTTAAGAAAGGAGAATGCACGTTCGTCGTCGCCACGAAAAAATTATCTTCAAAATCGGTATTGTAAAAGTCCGAAATATCCCCTTTGACGATAATATCGCTGTCCATATACAAAACGCGGTCCACGCTTTCGGGAAGGTAGCCCGCGGCGAAAATGCGATAGTAAATTTCTTTCGGCCAGCGCCGTTCGGTAGGCGCCCCTTCGAGAATATCATCGCAGAAAGCGACGGGACAGACCTTGACCCGGTCGGGAATATAGGCGCGATATTGCTCGATGTCCTGCTCCGTGACTTCTTTGGTGGCGACATATACGGTGTGTTCGCCGGGATTGTTGTCCGCGAAAGAACGCACCAATGCCGTAAAGTAGGGCAGATATTTTTTATTGATGGCGGTTAATAGATTCATAAAAACATTCTTCGTCCGTTTAAATAGACAAAAGGAGCACTCCTTCAAAATTCATGAAAATATTGTAACTTATTTTTGAACACTTGTCAACCTTTCGTATGCTGTTTCTCATAAAACGTAATTTTTTAACATATTTCTTTTATAATGCGCTGTCAACCTGCTGTCAAGTATACCATAGAGTTTTTTTTATGGTATACTAATCGCATCAAGACAAGCGAATATCAAAAGAAAAAACTTATATCTCCATGAAGATAATTTTACAATTTTGATTTTTTTTGTGATATTATATAAGAAAGTTAAATTTTGGAGGAAATACAAATGGACGAAACCAAATTGAGAATTTGTCAAAACTGCGTTTATTATGTTCCCTATTACAAAAAATGTATAACAAGTTTCCGAAACGCTTATTGCGGTCGGTGTGTCAACGACATTCAAAGAAGAAAGAGAAAAAAGGATTACAGTAGAATTTTCGATTCGGAGAAAGCCTGCGAATTTTTTGAAGAAAAAAATTTCGCAAAGGAAAGCGCCGAGGATATACGCGCCGTAATGGAAGCTTTACCCGAAATTGCCGAAAAAATAGTCGGCATTTATGAAATATTAAAGAAGACGCAAAAGCGTCGTTAAATATTCCGCCCGCGCTTTTTATAAAAAAGCGCGGGCGGAATCGCCTTTATCTCCTCTTCTCTATTCGCCGCTCGGCCAAACACGATGTTTCTTAAACCAATCGGTGTCTTTGAAAATCGTGTTATGATTGGAACAGTTCACGTTCACTTCGCCGCCGTCTGAGGTGACGACGATGTTCCCGTTCATGGACTCGTAGCCTTTTTCGTTATCGGAAACAATGGTCGTCACATAAATTTTCTCCGTATATTTGGAAACACGGTCCACAAACGCCTGCGACGGGAACATATTATCCACGTTTTCCGTGTATTCGTCGCTGCCGCAGCAACAGCACACGCAGACGATTTCGGGACGGATCACGGACAAAAGCGCGTCCGTATTCGCGGTATAGCTGCCGTGGTGTCCGCCCTTGAACAACTTGCATACGGGCAGAGCGTTATTTTTCACTAACGCCGCCTCTCCGTCCTTTTCGAGATCTCCCGTAAAGAGATAATGATTTTCCCCTTGCGACAAGAGCATACAGACGGAATAATCGTTTTCGTCGCTCGTTTTTTCCTCGTAAAAGACGTTGTAGAGGATATTCATAGTGATCCCCTCCGCAATCTCGTAAGAACGCTGAGCGCCGTTTTCTTCTTTCCAGCAGTCCAAGGCGGTATAATGAGCGGCGCCCGATTCCACTTCCGCATCCCGTTTTGACACATAATTATTGTAAACGGACGAAGTGGCGTTCGTCAGCGCAAAGTCAATAATGGTGCGGCATTCAAAGGATTCGAAAATCCCGGGCGCGGCTTTCGTCCCCACGAATCCCGCAATATGGTCCTGATGCGCGTGCGTGGCAATGACGTATTCGAGCACCCCGTCCGTACAGTATTGCTGTATGTAGGGCACGATCGTCGCCGCCGACCCCTGCCTTGATCCCGCATCGATCAGGATCTCCGTATCTCCCGATTTGATTAAGGTACAATCGCCCGTATACTTGTTTCCCACTTCGAGAAAATGAATGCTTAGCTCGTCTGTGACAAGATCGGTCGCGGAATTTTCCCCCGACGAATCGTGTTCCCGGTTTCCGAAGCGAATAATATCGAAATCGTATAAAAGCCATACGGCAGCCAGCAGCAAAGCGACTAACAAAGTAATCGCAAGCCCGCCGCCTTTTTTCTTTTTCTTCGTATTTTTTCTTTTTTGTGCCATTTGTAACCTCGTTCAAATTTTTAATCTGCGATAAAGATAAAAACGTACGGAGCACTAAATCTTATACGCGGATAAATCTCTCTCGACGACTCCCGTCAAGCCCTCTTCCGTCCCAGCAAAAGCGACGGCTCCGACGTCCTCCCCGTCGTTGATTTCCTCTATCGCGCCGTAAATATCGTTAGACAGCCCCACTTCGTCGAAATGCCGCAAAGCGCGCATCAGACGTTTGAAATCCGCCCTTACGACAATCGTTTTCTCCGCGACGAACGCACGAAACACCTTCGCGGCGTTCTTGTTTTCTTCCGTCTGTCCCTCCGACGTCTTCGCTTCGGCGGCGCGTATCGCTTCCCCACGAAACTCTCCGCAGTCGGAAAAAGACGCGTACTCCTCCCAATTACCTTCCGAGAGCGCGTATAAAGTCCATGTTCTCATTTTTTATCTCCGCAAATCGAATTTTTATTTCCTATAAAACGGGCGCGGCAAAAATGTTTGAACGACCGCTTTTGTTCCCGGTTCTTTTTTCGCATGATCGCTCTTTTTTAACCCCGGTCATACCATACCTCGCGGCGGCATACAAGACAATTTTCCGCTTTTTTTCGTTCGTCGCAGCCCTGCCCTCGTCGAATTAAATTCTCGACGTTTCAAAAAAAGCCGAAACACGGTGAGAGCGCGTCCGCATACTCCGAATTGCCCTATTTTGTTTCGATTTTGCCGAAACGTTCAACGCCCGCGGGACGGATATTTTTATCTCCGTCCCGTCCGCTTCCCGTCGGACAAAAAATCCTTTCAAAATACGCTTTTCTTTTATGCGGTCGTGCCCCTTCCGTTCGGCTTTTTCAAATGCGCGTCTGAAATTTTACATGGATTCGTGAATGGTACGGAAAATCACGTCGTCCTGCTGTTCTTTGGTCAGTTTGTTAAAGTTGACCGCATACCCTGAAACGCGGATGGTAAGCTGCGGATATTTTTCGGGATGCTTCTGCGCGTCCAGCAAAGTTTCGCGACTGAACACGTTGACATTGAGATGATGACCGCCGTCCGCCACGTAGGCGTCGAGCATATTGACAAGATTATCTACTTTCGTGGACATAATAATTTTCTCCTTTCATTCTATGATTTTTTGCTTTAAAATTTTCACTCTTTTCGGAAGTTTCCTTCCCGCTTGTTCGATGCGAACGATTTTACTCGTCCTTGCCGAGCGAGCCGGGCGTGATCGAAAAGGTATTGGAAATGCCGTCCCTCGAATACTCGTAAGGGAGCTTCGCCACTGATTCAAGGGAAGCCAGCGCCCCATGGGTATCCCTGCCGTGCATGGGATTGGCGCCCGGCGCAAGCGGAGTTCCCGCCCTTCTGCCGTCGGGGGTGTTGCCCGTCTTCTGCCCGTAAACGACATTGGAAGTGATGGTGAGGATAGACGTCGTAGGCACGCTCTCGCGGTAGGTGTACTGACTCTTGATGTCCGTCATAAACGTCTTTAAAAGCCATACGGCGATCTCGTCCACTCTGTCGTCGTTATTGCCGTATTTGGGAAAATCGCCCTCGATTCTGAAATCGGTGACGATCCCTTCCTCGTTGCGGACGGGATACACTTTCGCGTACTTGATGGCGGACAGCGAATCGACCGCGCAGGAAAGCCCCGCGATACCCGTTGCGAAGAAGCGGCGCACTTTCGTGTCGTGCAGCGCCATTTCCAGCGCCTCATAGCAATATTTGTCATGCATATAGTGAATGAGATTGAGCGTATTCACGTACAGCCCCGCCAGCCAAGACATCATTTGGCGGTATTTCCTGATCACCTCGTTATAGTCGAGCGGACCATCGCCGAGCACGGGCGCAAATTCGGGGGAAACCTGCATGGGCTTGCCCGTCTTTTTGTCCTTCATTAGCTCGTCCTTGCCGCCGTTTATGGCGTACAGAAGGCACTTGGCGAGATTCGCGCGCGCGCCGAAAAACTGCATATCTTTCCCCACGCGCATAGAGCTGACGCAGCAGGCGATGCAGTAATCGTCCCCCATTTCGGGACGCATGAGATCGTCGCTCTCGTACTGAATGGCGGAGGTGCGGATGGAAATTTCCGCGCAGTATTTTTTGAAATTGGCGGGCAGACGCTTCGACCAGAGCACCGTGAGATTAGGTTCGGGCGCGGGACCGAGGTTGTCCAGCGTGTGCAGGATACGGAAAGAGGACCTCGTCACCAAAGTTCTGCCGTCCGCGCCCATACCGCCGATCGACTCCGTGACCCAGGTGGGATCTCCCGAGAACAGTTCGTTATATTCCTTGATGCGCATGAATTTGACGATTCTCAGCTTCATGACGAACTGATCCATCAATTCCTGCGCTTCCGCTTCGGTGAGGACGCCGTTTTTGAGATCGCGTTCGATATAAATATCGAGGAAGGTGCTGTTTCTGCCGATAGACATCGCCGCGCCGTTCTGATCCTTGACTGCGGCGAGATAGCCAAAATAGAGGGCCTGTACGGCTTCCTGCGCGTTTTTTGCGGGCTGAGAAATGTCCCTGCCATAGATCGCCGCCAGCGTTTTCAGGGCTTTTAACGCCTTGATCTGCTCGGAGATTTCCTCTCTGTCGCGCACTTTGTCGGGCGTCATGACGCCGTTCATAGCGAGCTTATCCTCTTCCTTTTTGCGGATGAGATAATCGACGCCGTAAAGGGCGACGCGGCGATAATCGCCCACGATACGCCCGCGCCCGTAGGTGTCGGGAAGTCCCGTGAGGATATGCGCGCTGCGCGCTGCGCGCATTTCAGGCGTGTAAGCGTCGTAAACGCCGTCGTTGTGCGTCTTGCGGTACTTGGTGAAGATCGCTTTCACCTCGGGATCGAGCGTATATCCGTACATATTGAGCGCTTCCTCGGACATACGGATGCCGCCGAAGGGCTGCAACGCGCGCTTGAAAGGCTTATCGGTCTGCAATCCGACGATCTTTTCAAGCTCCTTGTCGAGATAGCCCGCCTCGTGCGAAGTCAGCGTAGAAACGATTTTCGTATCCGCGTCCAATACCCCGCCCGCCTCGCGTTCTTTTTGGGACAGATCAAGAACGATGTTCCAAAGCTTTTGAGTAGCCTCCGTTGCGGGCGCGAGAAAGGAAGCGTCCCCCTCGTAAGGCGTATAATTGCGCTGAATAAAATCCCTGACGTCTACTTCGTCGTTATTCCATTTTCCGGGAACGAATCCTTCCCATCCTTCGTACTGCATAGTATATCTCCTAAAATTAAATGATTTTCCGATTTATTCCGATTATGTGCTTTGTTGAATAAAAGAATACGTTTTGCCCCGCACGGCAGCGACTTCTTTTCATATCTTCAATTGAGTTAAATTCCTATCTTTTTAGCTCTTTTGAGAGGACTTATATTCTTGGATCTTTGCGTCTATCCAGATTTCGAGGATCTCCTCGGGCTGAAAGCCCGAACAGCGGGCAAAGATCTTTCCGTCGTCCATCAAAAGGACGGTGGGGACTCTGCAAACGTCCCATTCCTCCATCAACGCTGTGGTATCATAATCCGCTTCCACGTGCACCAGCCGTATATCGCCGCGCGCGTCGGCAATCGATTTTAAGATGGGCATCAGCGTCAGACAATTGGCGCACGATTCCCCGCTCACCTCCACGCAGCAAAGTCCTTTCAGGCTTTCTTTATAATTCTTTTTTCCGAAAATTTCACTCATTTTGTTCCTTTTTAAACCTTTCGCGTCCACAACGTTTCGCGCCTTTTACGCAGAACGGAGCGAACGTCGCTTTTCCCTTTGCGCATAACGCGGCGATTAACGTCCTTTCTCCTCACATTTCCGCTTCTCAGACAACGAAAGGAATTCTTTTTACTCTTTGAGGATGCCGAGGATCCTTTTTGCGTTTTTCACTCGTTCCGCAGTCGGCGGCTGCACCCCTTTTAAAGGATATGCATAGCCGAGTTTTTCATACTTGACTTCTCCCATGGTGTGATAGGGCAAAACCTCCACTTTTTCCACCGTTTTCAACGTGTCGATAAACGCCTTCAATCTTTTCAGAGCCTCGTCCTCGTCCGTCAAATCCGGCACCAGAACGTGCCTTATCCACATGGGAACGCCGTTGTCGCTGAGAAAGCGGGCAAAGGCAAGGGTATGTTCGTTTCCTTTTCCCGTCACCTTTTTGTGACCTTCCGTATCGATATGCTTAATATCGAGGAGTACGAGATCGGTATAGGCGAGAAGTTTTTTATGCTGTTCTACGCCCGCTGCGCTGTCGCGGTCGAAAGTGTAGCCCGAAGTGTCCGCTGCCGTATGGATCCCGTTTTCTTTCAGCATCCGAAAAAGCTCCGTCACAAACTCTATTTGCAGCAGCGGCTCGCCGCCCGAAACCGTAACGCCGCCCGTATCGCCGAAATAATTTCTGTATTTCAGCGCTTGATCGCATACCTGCTGCGCGGAATAAGCCTGTCCGCCCGCCAGCCATGTATCCGGATTGTGGCAGTATTGACAGCGCAGAGGACATCCCTGCATGAATACCACGAAACGAATGCCCGGTCCGTCCACCGTCCCGAACGATTCAAACGAATGGATACGCCCCTCCATAACTCACCCCTTAACAATAATAGTCTAAAAGGACAGCACACGCCTCATCGTATGCCGTCCCCCCTCTTTCATCACGTCTATATTATAGCAAAAAAGACCAAATCTTGTCAAGTCTTTCTTATCCCGTGTGTCAAATGCCCTCTTTCCCTTGCGGCAAAAGGCTTTGAAGGCAATTTCTTTTCCCTTTTTCAAAAAAACAATTTTTATCGATTTTTTTCCCCGCAGTTTCGTTGCCCTCTTTCCCTTTTGAGAAAAGGCATTGAGCCTTCTTTTACAAACGGGCGCGAAGAGGCGGGCGACGAAAAAAATTATCGAATAAAAAACGGCGTGCGGCGGGTTGCCGCAAGCCGTTGCTTCCTAAAAAGACATCTTTTAAAAAGTCGTTTTCTCTTTTTTGAAATTAGCGATCTACACTCCTCCAATAAGGAATCTTTAAAATTTTTCCGTCGTAAATAAACGGAAAAATTCGGCGCAATCGTCGAGCCAGGCGCTATTTTTGCGCAGAAACTCCATAGGCGCATTGATTTCATAGCTGCACGAAGACGCGCCGTGTTCGCCCTGGGGATAGACGTGCAACTCGTAAGGAATCTTGTGATTTGCCAGCGCCAAAGCGAACATGAGCGAGTTTTTAGAAGGGACGCAGTTGTCTGAGGAAGTCGTCCAGATAAAAGCGGGAGGCGTCGTATCCGTCACCAGTTCGTCCAAATTCAGCGTCTTTAAAAGCTCCGCTTTGGCCTCTTCCGTATAGCCGAGAAGGAGATGCGCGTAAGAATCCTCATGCCCGCACTTGAAAGAGATGACGGGATACCCCAATCCTATGGCTTTGGGACGACAATCGAGCTCCATGCCCGCTTTCTCTTTGACGGACGCATACTCCACCGCTAAATCCGCGGCCAAATGCCCGCCCGCGGAAAAGCCCACGACAAAAATTTCTTCGGGATTGACAAGGCACTCCGCCGCATTCTTTTTTATGTAATCCATTGCCGCCGCCAGTTCGATGAGTTGTTCGGGATAACAGGAGCCCTCCGTACAGGTGCGATAGGTGAGAATGAAGGTCTGAAATCCTTTGGCGAGAAAGTAATTCGCCACGGGTTCCCCCTCTCGCTTACTCACCATGCAATACCCGCCGCCCGGAACCACCACCACCGCGGGGCGCCTCCATTCGGGCGAGGGAACGTCAAACGGACTTTCGGAGAGCATACATTCCAATTCTCCTCCTTCCAGCCCGTACGTTTCTTTTAAAGAAACCTTATAGCTTTTCATCTTATTTCTCCTTTTATTTTTTATTGAGATAAAGCACAAAAAGTGCTTTATCTCTTCTTATAAGTGTTTATAGGAATTACCATAAAATGGATTGAATACTGTTTTTTCATGTATCGTTTTTAATGTGTTTATATCTCTCTACATCTTCTTTTTGTAAGCGCGGGCGTCAAGTGAAAATGTATTGTTACGCAGTCCAACCACTTTTTAAAGGTAGTCAATACAAAACACCCCCTTTGTCATTTTTACGCTACAAGACCGTATAACACAAGGTATTATGAGTGCCTGCTCCGTAACTTTTCCTTGTGTATAGCAGGCGAGAACAGTTTACTGATTTCGCCCGCTTGACTGCCGCGTGAGCAGGGGCAGACGTTCTTGTCAATGGCGGTACGCAGCACCGTTTATTTACCATTGATAGGGGTGACTGGCTCTGCTATTTCTTACAGGTAATAGCTCGTTTGGCGAGGTTACTCAATTATAAACTCGCTATAAGTATTTGCATTCAGACATTCATATAATACTTTTTTCCTAATATCAATCATATCTTCCGGCAATCCGTCTATTCCAAACCATCTCAACCCGGAACACTTTTCTGGTTCTGCAATAAATGGTATGCCAGTAAAAGCTTTTATGAAAAAGTAAATATCGTAGTAAGTTCTATTTCCGTTTTTACCAATCCTATGTGATAGATGTGCAAATTTCACATCGTTTACGCTTACTAAAATCCCCATTTCCTCTTTTGCTTCTCTAATAACTGCTTGAGTTGCTGTTTCATTTTCATCAACATGTCCACTTCCGGCAAAATCCCATTTTCCATCCATATATCCTGTATTTGCTCGTCTGGCCAAAAGAATTTGATTTTGTTTGTTAATGATTATAGGAAACACGGCCGATAACGTTTTATAATGTTCTGCCAAGTTGCTCACCTCACTAAAAATAATGTAGTTGCTTTCGCTGATGAAATCATATCAAAATCATCTTCACTTGTCCACTTCATTCAGTGGACTTCGCATGGATAGCCATTTATATAAAAACAAAGTGGGTTTGGGACTTCCCAACAAGCGATTTTTTGGAAGAGGGTACCCCCTTCCTATGCTTGTTCTTTCTTTTCTCGCACTCAAAAATCGGATCGGAATGGAATGGAACGAAATCCGCAAAAGTCGAAAATACCCTTTTATAAAGGCGATAACTTCAATCGACCGCAAAAGCAAGCATATTTTCTCATAACTCTTTATGAATGCTTATATTCCCTTATGGAGTACGGGCGTCAAAAAAGCGTCAAACGGCTTTCCAGTCCCCGATACAGGAATGCACAAAACCTATAAAACGTAGTATTCATGCGGGTTTTCGGCGGGAGCAAGCCCCCACCCTATGTAAACCATTCTACAATTTTTTATAGAATTTTGCTTTGATAAATTTAGAACGACTCCTTGCAACGCGCGGCGGTCATAGAAAAATTTGACGTTCGCGCATCGAAATTTTTTAAGCTCGCATATACGACTGATTTTCGCCTTATCGGGTGAAAAAAAGGGAGGGATAGAGCGCAGAACGGCGCGGCGGAAAAGAATATCTGCCCTGCCTCGCCTCGGAGAGAGAAACGGACAAAAAATGCGCATGGAATGACCGCGCGGCACGACAGAATGAAAAACGCGGCTCGATTTCTCGACGATTCTCCGCCGACCTGAGGGAATAAAAACGCGCTTTCCGGCAACCGACGGCGCAATAAAACAAAGAAGCTACGAAGAAGCCGCGCGCTGCAACAGGCAGAAGAGATAGCGACGCCAAAGGCAAAAACAGCGTCTGAGCGAAAGGTGACGCGCGCAGAAAAAGTTTTCTTTACAGACAGCAAAGCCCCAAAAAAGCGGTGCTGCGCGGCAAACTCTTATTCCGCAAAAGCACACCCCGCCTAAACGGAATAGTCTGACGAAAAAGAACTTCTCTTCGGAAAAAACCGCATTAAAAAATGGGTTATACAAAGAAACTTTTTTCGCCGACAAAAACAGTTCTAAGCAAAAGAGTTTGCGTGAAAAAATTCCCCCGCGGATTGAAAAGCCGAACAAACTATTTTTTGCGTATAGAATTTATCCACAAACCGAAAGCTTACGGGAAATAAATTCCCGATCGAAAGGAGCACGGACAGACGGACGGCTAAAAACCGTCCGAATCGTCAAAAACGTCATTTTTCGTCTGCCCTCTGCACATAATGGAAAATCGCCCCGTCCTTTGCCACGCTGCCGAAAATCGGGCGGCGAGAAAAATAATCAAGTTTATACATTTCTTCCAGCATCTGCTGCTTTTCGTAATATTTAAGGCTCGCCTTTAAAAACGCCTTTACCTCGTCCGAAAAGCCTTCGTCCGTATACAGCGTTCCTTCATAGTCGTACTGCGTCCAGCTGCCGTCGTCTTCTTCGACAAAGACCGTAATGCCGTCGAAATACATAGTATTCGTGAACGGCGTATTTGATTCCTGAGAAACGAACACGCTCGTTCTATCCGAGAACATACTGACGCCCTGATACAGATTGAGATTGTAATTATATCCCGTCAGTTGCAGTATCGTCGGCAGAATATCGAACGAACAGGCGAATTTATCCACGATGACGCCGCCTTGGAGCGCACTGCTTTTGTCCTTGCTCGCCCGGAAAGTCAAACTGTGATAGCCCTCGTAAAATTCTTTATCCAGCGCGAGATCGCAGTCCATGCTGCCGCCGTACCAAATAAAGCAGGGAATATTGTAGAGCGCAGTATTCCATGTTTCGCCCTCCGTCACGCCTTTTAAATAGTAATTCTGATTGTTGTAGTACGCCGAATGGTCGGCATAGAACACGAATGCGGTGTCGTCCAGTTGTCCCGTGCGCTGCAAATCGTACACCAAGGAATTGACCGCTTCGTCCAAATCCATCAGCGCCGCCTGATACCGCTTATAGCGGAAATAGATCTCCTCTAATTTGGAGGGGGAATAGATCGCGGTGTCGGGATCGGTATCGAGGCGGACGCCCTTATCCCCGATAAAGGTTTCCGCATACCCGTCGATGATTTCGTAATATTTCTCGAAGCCCTTGATGGACGCGTCTTTGGCAAATGCTTCTTTCAGCTTTTTCTGCTCCGCCTCCCGCTCCTCCTGCGTCATGTCCGAATCGTAATAGCGCTCGTCGTTGAAGGGATAATCGCCGATATCGAGAATGTCCTCTTTCTTGGTGCCGTGTGAGGAAAGCGTCATCTGCTGAGTAAAGAACGCGGTATCCCCCGCCTGCTTATAGGAATATTCGGAAAAATAATTTTTGGTGACGAGGGAATCCCGATCGAAGTCGTAAAAACTCTTTTTGACGATGTTGCCCTCCTCGTCGCAGCCGTCCAGCACGGGCATATCGTCCAGAAAATGCGACGTATCGAAGCCGTATGCCTTGCCCCCGCCATGCGTTACGTCCCGATTATAAAAGCTCTTATTATTGGCATGAAAATAATTCGTCGTGTAATTGTTTTCCCGGAGCAGATTGGGCAGCGTAAACGAAAGCTGCGCGTTTTTCAGTTTCGTGGAGGGATCGCTGTTTTTGGGATAACTGCCGAGAATGGACATCGCCTCCGAAACGTTGGTCTTATCCCGCGCATAATATTCGGTGAAGGAAATCCCCCCCGACGCCATGGCGTACAGCGTGGGCGTATATTCCCGATTGATGCCGTACCATTCGCCCGATTCGATGACGATGAGTACGATATTTTTACCGTTGAGCGCGCCCGTATAGATATTTTCCCCGTACGCCGATTCGCTCATTTCCCCTTGCGAAAAATAGTTATCCAAGGCGGAAAGCTCCTGGCGGCCGCCGTTAGAGCCGCCGATGAGCGAGCCGAGCGTATTGGAAAAATTCATAAAATAGAAGCCGAAAGAGCCGAATTTTTTGAGCGCCTTTGCGGGAATAAACTGCGTGGTATATAAGAGCTTATCGTCGTTATAATCGGCGAGTTCGTCCGAAACGGTAGTGCTTTGGAAGGTACTGATGGTGGCCTGATAGAGAATCATGGAAGCGTTTTCGCCGATGATGCAGCACACCAGGAGCACGATGACCGCGTTGCGCGTAAAGTGGGCGCGCTCCGTCCTGATATTTTTATGGAGTAGAATCAGCGCCGCCATTTCCGCCGCGTACAGCAATATCATGCCCGCAAACAGCCACCAATTGACGAAATCGGCGGAAAATACGCCTCCCACTTCCTTGACGAGATTGATCATGTCGAGGCTGAACACCATGCCGCTCATACTATACAACGCTTCGTTGATAAACACCACCGCCACCTGAAAAAAGAGAACGACGCCGTTGAAAACAATAGACGCGACGGAGGACGGAATGATGAATATCAACACCGCAAAGCCTAAAATAAAGGCGATGTCAATTCCCCAAAAACTAGGAAATACGCCGAAGCCCATAACGCTGAACGAGATAATTTCCACCAGGACAGCCGTCATCGCGTAGATCAGGGCAAAATACAATTTTTTTCTTAATAATTTTCCCATAGAATAAATCGGGGACCGCGGAGGAATACGGGCGTTTTTTCGCCTTTTTTTTCCGTGAAGGAACAGCCGACGCCCGCGGGGGCTTGTCCGACTCCCGCGAGCTTCTTCTCCTTTTCGTCCCGCTGAAAACAGCTTCTCCTTAGAGCCTGTCCTCCTAATATTCCCATATATTTGGATAGGCTCGATTTTTTATATTGATCGCCGCGCGAAATTTCCCTTCGCAAAGCGTGCTTCGCTTTTCCCTGTCGGACACACGGCACAGCCTCTGCCGCGCGCGGCAAAACGTCCCGTTTGCGGCGGCTCGCTCGTGGAAAAGCGCGGATGTTTCCACTCCCTGTCGGAATCGGACGCACGAGAGCAAAACGGACTCGTCTTTTTTCCGGCAAGAGAGGATCCTAAGCCCCGCCGCAGAGGACGGCAGGACTCTTTCAATCCGTCCAAAAGCCGCCGGGCTTATTTCGCCGCGGTTTCGGCTTATGTAAAAAATTCGCGGTAGATCGCACGGATGCAAGCCGCGCAGTCTTCGTTGTCCACGCCGACGATAATGTTCAGCTCGCTGGATCCTTGGTCTATCATGATGACGTTGATTCCCGCCTCGGAAAGCGCCTTGAAAAGGCGCGCAGACGTACCTACGCTTCTCGCCATGCCATGTCCCACGGTGGCGACGAGGGCGATATTTTCGTGCGTGCGGACGGCGTCGGGGCGCACCGCCTCCTTAATTTTGCAGAGCACGTCTTCCAGTATTCCGCCTTCCAGGTAGCGATTGTCGATGACTACGGACATGGTATCGATGCCCGAGGGAAGATGCTCGAAGGAAATGCCGTGACGGCTCAAAACTTCCAGCACTTTCGCGGCGAACCCCACCTCCGCGTTCATCATCGATTTTTCGAGAAGAATGACGGTAAAGTCCTTCTTTCCCGCAATTCCCGTCACTACGCCCTCTCCTTTGCCGCGAACGGCGGACGCCACGATCAGCGTGCCCTCGTCCTCGGGACGGAAAGTGTTGCGGATACGGATGGGAATCCCCGCGCTTTTGACGGGAAAAATCGACTCGCTGTGCAGCACGTTAGCGCCCATATACGAGAGTTCCCGAAGTTCCTGATAGGAAAGCTCGCGGATACATTTCGGGGAGGCGACGATCTTGGGATCGCAGGCGAAAAAGCCGCTGACGTCCGTCCAATTTTCGTACAGGGAGGCTTTGACCGCGCGCGCGATCACCGCGCCGGAAATGTCGCTGCCGCCTCGGGAAAAAGTCTTGATCTTTCCATCCGCGCCCCTGCCGTAAAAGCCGGGGATCACCGCGCGGGGGTATTTTTTCAACACGGACGCCGCCAGCGGATACGTCGCTTCATCAAGACTGCCGTCCGCGTTAAAGAGCACGATGTCCTTGGCGTCCACGAACGGAACGCCGAGCACCGCCGCCATCACGCGCGCGGCGAGGTATTCCCCGCGCGAGGCGCAATAGTCCTCTCCCGCGCCCGCGAGGATCTCGCGTTCTATTTCGTCGAGGGAGTCTTTGATGCCTACCTCCCGCCCGATTTCTTTTTCAATCCCTTCGAAGCGGGTGCGGATCTTGGAAAATTCCGTTTCAAATCCTTTCCCTGAGCGGGCGGCTTCATAGCATTTATACAGGAGATCGGTGACTTTGACGTCGCCGCCAAAGCGTTTTCCGGGCGCGGAAACTACCACATAGCGGCGCTCGGCGTCCGCTTCGACGATCTTTGCCGCCGCGCGGATAATATTTCCGTCCGCCATAGACGTGCCGCCGAATTTACATACCTTACTGTCCATAAAGACCTCTCTTCCGAAGGCGCGCTTTGCGCTCTCCGCGAGTGATTTCGGATTTCTCTCTTTTTCCGCCTCATTATATCTATATGCCCGCGCGCGCCCCGCCTGTGCGGGCGCCGCCCGTTCCGCCTTAATCTTTATCTTTTCCCTCCCAAAAGGGACGTATGTCCGCCGACGGGAATTTAAAAAATCGGAAGGCGCTCTTTTCGTAAGACAAAGCGCGATTTTGGAAAATACCGCCCACGCGGTTCACCGAAGAGCGGTAAGGCGCCATAAAAACTTTACGGCGGCAACGCGCACTCCCGAAAAAACAGACCTCAGACACCTATCCCTTGTAGCTTAGATCCGCGGAGCGTTCAAAGCGCTGCTCCTTTGTCCCTCACTTTCTCGGTCCGTCCTATCCTATCGGCAAGGAAGCAGTTTTGAGAAAAAGGGACTTTCGGAAAATCCCGTGGAACGCTTGCCAAAAACAATCTTTGATCGTCAAACAGAGGCCGCGCCGTACAGGATCGGTGCGAAATTCCCGCTCTCTCAAAGCCATGATTTTCCGCAGGGAAGGAACCTGCTTTAAATATTCAAAAAGACCACTACCAGCAGGGCAAGCGCCGCGCAAATGATCTTTATCCATAATTTATTGACGAATACCGCCTTCATGAATTTGCCAAACTTATTCATCCGCGCGCCTCCTTATTTGGGTTTCTTGTCGGACAGGGGCAATTCCTGCCAATAATAGTCGCGCAGAGCGTTCTTCAAGATGTCGTAATCCGCATATCTCTGCACGTTTCCCTGCTTGATGACGGAAATGATGCCCGTTTCCTCCGAAACCACCAGCGAAACGACGTTCGCCACTTCCGTGATGCCGATTCCCGCGCGGTGACGGGTACCGAACTCCTTGGGATAGCTCGTTTTCTGAGTCAGCGGCAGGAAACAGCCCGCCGCCTGAATTTTATGCCCGCGAATGATCATGGCGCCGTCGTGCAGGGGAGCTTTGGGAAAGAAGATCCCTTCGATGAGCTGCGTAGAGATTTCCGCATCCAGCCTTACTCCGCTTTGCAGCACCTGTTTGGGCATATTTCCCTTCGAGAGCACGATGAGCGCGCCGACGTTATTTTTGGACATATTTTGAAGCGCCTTGATGATGTCGGAAATGCAGTGTTCGACGTCCATGGGCGTCCTTGCTTCCGTTCCGCCGACGATTTTTTCTATCTTTTCCTTGCGCGGACCGTGGACGTCCCAAAGGCTCTTTTTCACCTCCACGTTGAACAGGATGAGCATGAACATGGAAAGCAGAATGACGAAGTAGAGATAGAACTGCCGATCCACCAGCTCGATGGAAAACCGCACGATTCCCATCACTATGAGCAATGCCCAATAAAGGAACATGAGTTTGGTGGCGTCGTTGTCCCTAAGGACTTTGGATACGTAATAGACGAGCAGAAAAAACAAAAAGATTTCTACCGCGTATGTTGCCGTGAACTTTGTGAAGAATCCGATGAGTCCGTCGCCGAACTCCGTCAATTTTTCTATGAACACGGAAGCCGCCAAGGCGTATGTTTTCATACCCTGCCTCCCCGTAATAATCGTCCGAATGTCTGAAAAGCATTCGCTATGAATGAGTATATTATATAAAATCTCTGCCGAAAAAGAAAGCGTTTCAAAGGATCTTTTCGGGATTTTACGTTTTTTTCATCCCGTTTTCCCAAAAACGTTGCTTATCGAGAGATTTTCACCCGCTTTTGAAACATCCGCGCCCTATGCCGTCGGGCGTCATGCGGCGCCGAAAAACAGGCGCGCCGTCACCCATTTGAGCGCGGAAGGCGGGGTGAGTTCCCCGCACTTGATGCCGCTGATGGCGTCATAGACGTTTTCGTAGCATTTGAAAAGCTCCCCTTTGGGGAATTTCAGCGCCTGTTCCCGATTTTTCCGCGCCGCGTACTCCTTGACGCCCAATGCGGCGGCGATCTCCCTGTCGCTCCCCCTCATCAGGGACACCTCGTAAAGACCTTTGAAGTAATAACAGAGGGAATTGAGAAGGGAAATTTCGTCGAAGCCTTTGGAGGAAAGCTCTTTGAGAATATGGGTGTACGCCGAATAATTTTTGCGCGAAAGCGCGTTTGCCAATTCGTAAATTTTATATTCCGAATCGGGATATACCACCTCGTCGACGATCTGATCCGTCAGTCGATCCGCCCCCTTCGCCTTGCAATAGAGAAGGAGCTTTTCCGTTTCCTTGGAAATGCGGGACATATCGTAGATACAGTATGCCCCGATTTTGCCGCAGGTAGTACCGTCCGCATACACGCCCGAACGCTTACAGGTGACGTAGATCCATTTTTTTATCGTTTCCTCGTCCGATCTTCCGCAGTCGATATGCGTGACGTTGGGCTTTTTTGCAAGGGGCGCCGAGCCCGTTTTGCCCTTGCCCGAATTGACGATGAGAAGAACGCTGTCCCGCGGCGGATTTTCAAAGATTCCCTTCAAATAGAAGTCGTATTCCTTTTCCGTCGGATAAAATTCGCTGATTTTGACAAAGCGCTTTTCGCTTAAAAAGGGAAAACAGCTGACGGCGTCCGCGAGCGCTTTCAGTTTGTCGCCTTTGAGCGCAGCGCCGTCAAACGCCGTGTAATCCAGCGTCGGTTCCTTTAAAAAACGATCCAGAAGGAGCGCCGCGCCGCGTTCCCGGAAATAAGTTTCCTCGCCTTCGAAAAGATAAATGGGAAGAGCGCCGTTTTCGTCCGTAAATTTTTTAAAATCGACATATTTCATTGCCGTGCCCCTCCTCTTTTTTGCTCGTCCCTAACGTCCTATCCCGTCGGCGGGCCTCGAAAAATACTATGCGAAAAGGCAGAGAAATGCTCCGCGTTTCCACTAATTTCTTTTCTATTATAACACGTTTTTTATAAAAACGCAAGAAATTGAAGCGTGGGATAAAAAAGCGGGCGTTTCGGCGTTGATCCAAGACGCCAAAAAGACAAACGCGCATAAAAACAGGAGGAAGAGAAATCTCTTTTTCTTTCTTTCGATATTTATTTTGCCCGAAAGGAGGACGACGATCGCATAGTACAAAATCGCCGCGGCGCCGAGCTTAAATCCCGTGAGGACAAAGGAAAAATCCGCCGCATGAAAGACGAGCAGCGCCGCCGACCAAAAGACGGAGGGAAGGTATAAGAGCACGGGCGCGGCGCCAAGCGGCAGCAGACAGGAAAAAAACACCAAAGCCAACAGAAGGGCGAAAACGGCGCCGATCAAAGGCACGAAAAGACAATTTAAAAGCAGGCTCCATAGGGACACGTAGCCGAAAGACGCCAATAACACGGGCGCCGTTCCTATCTGCGCCGCTAAGGAAACGGAGAGAAAGGAGGCGACCGCTTGCTTTACCCTCTCCCCCAAACCGAGCGGCTTATCCACTTTGCGGACGAGTCCCCGTCCGTCGATGTAAAATTCGCAAACGCCGTTCCCGACGGGCGGGATTCTCTTCGCACCCGTTTCGGGGACGGAAATCTTATCTTCTCTTTTCCCTTGCTCCTGTAAACCGCGTTCGGAAAGGGCGGCGGGATCGAAAGCGCTTTTTTTGTCCGCCTCGCCAAAGGTCAGCGGGCCGACGAGTTTTTCGTCGGAAATCCTGCCGAAGCCGCCGGGCGCTTTAAAAACCGCTTCGGGACACGCCGAGTTCTCCGTCCCTTCTTGTCCCTTTTCCGCTTTTTTAAATGGAAACGCATTCGCGTCCCCCGTATATTTGCTACGCTCCTTCCCTGATTTTCGATTCGCCTCCGCAACGCGTCTTCCGCGCGGGAACAGGGCGAGGATCCCGCCTTGAAGGGAACGGGAAAGGAATCCGATGGAAAGGCAAGCCGCGAATGAGAGAAGAAAACCCGTGTCGAACAAAGCCACGGGATGAAGCGCGAGAAGAAAAAGCGCCGCGACGCCCGTATTTTCCAAAAGGTCGGACTTGATTCCGAGAAGAGCGGAGGCGTACAACACGAGGCACATGACCATGGCGCGGACGACGGAGGCGGAAAAGCCGCACACGCCGCCGTAAAAGACGAGCGCCGCCGCTGTCAGAAAGAAACGAACGAGCGCGGGAAGACCCCGCAGACGGGTCTTGTCGATTAAAAGGCGGCAAAAGGAATACAGAGCGCCGACGTGCAGCCCCGAAACGGCGAAAATATGCGCCACGCCGCCCAAACGGACGTTTTCGAGCAGTCCCGATTCTATCCCCGACGTATCTCCCGTCAGAAGCGCGTACGTGACCGAAGCGGATTCTTCGTCCATTCCCGCATAGATTACCCGCCGCATCCGCGAACGCGCCGCGCGGAACAAATCGAACTCTTTGCCCGTGACGCTCAGGGAAGCGACGTTTGCCGTATACCGTATTTTCTTTGAAACGTCGTCGCTTTTAAAGCCGTAATCGCCAAACAGGCTCACGTCCGTTTCCAGCGTGCCCGAAAAGAGAACTCTGTCCGACAATGCCACTTTTTTCGAAAAAGAGCCCCCCAGGGCTGCGGCGAGTTTTCCCTCCGCGCGCTCGCCGTCTATGGAAAGCTCGGAAAGCACGATGCGGGAAAAGCCGCCGTAATCGTTTTTTTCCGTCACCGTTCCCGCCACGGTATGTTCGCCCGTGTATACTTTGCAGGCGCGGAACTCCTCGATTTCACAGGAAAAACGCAGCGCGCCGACGGAGAAACAGCAAAAAAGCAGCGCCAGAGCGGCGAGCGCCTTTGCTTTGTCCTTTGTGGAAAGCAAGACGACGAAGAAGACGGGGACCGCGCAAAGCAGCCACCAAGGGGACGCCCGCAAAAAGAGATGCGAATAGGAAAAGGCGATTCCGAGCGCAAAAAACGCCGCCGAGAACAGAGCGGGACGGAAATTGAATCGTTTTCCGTTCCTCTTCTTATCGGAGGCGCTTAAAAATTTCTTCATCGGTGTTTTCCCAAAGCCGCCTGTCCGAACGGCGGCACTTTTTCGACTGCCCGTTATGAAAAGGACCTTTTTCCGCGGCAATTTCGGCATTCTCGACAGTACGGAGAAAGGCGCGGACAGAATTTTCCTCCCGGCGTTAAAAACGACCCGCGCCGAAAAAGGAGAACGCCGAAACGTCGGAAAGAGAGTCCTTGCTCGCCCTCCCTCGACAGTCCCAGCCTTACGGCGATCGCAGTAAAATGAAAACCTATCTTTTCCTCACCGCTTTTTCAGCAAAACCGGCGAAGGTTTCTTTATATTTCTCTTGCGCCGCCCCTTTCTTTGTTTTGACGGGCGTTTTCCGCGCCGCTTCTTTTACGCCAAAGAGATGCGGTCGGAAACGGAACGCACGAACAGTCCCTTTTCTTCGCCCAGCGTCACGCAGTCGTTGACGTAGACGGCGAACTTATCCGTCGGCTTTGCAATGCGGAAGAGATTGCAGGCGATGATCATGATCTCTTCCATATAGAGCGCCACTTTGTCTTCGAGCGCGCTTTTGATGAGCGCCACGATTTCGTAAGGCGTATAATCCGTTTCGTTCTTGCGCAGGGAATCGCCCGTTTCCACGCGGTATTTATCGAAGCCGATATTTTTATCCGTCTTGCGATAGTAGGGTACGCCGAAGATTTTTTCGTACTTGAAGCCGCACAGCGCCACCAAAGCCTGCATACGCGCGTCCACTTTCGCGCCGTATTTGACGACGCCAAGACTGCCCAGGCACCTCCTTACGAGAAAGTCGTAAGAAATCGGTTCCTCCGCGGACACGATGGCTTTCAGCCTCGAAAGGATCTCCGCGTCGTTATCCCCCGACGTGATGAACGTGGCGTTTTCAAAACGCTGTTCCAGCGCCGCCGCCTTATACGGTTTCTTGTTCCGATTCAGTCCCGTGCCGCCGCGTTTGTCCGCGCCCGTCAACTTATCCAAAAGATCCTTTATTTTCTTGATCTCCCGCTTGGGATTGTTGTAATAATTGACCGAATAGACGCGGATGACGTTCCAGTTGTTGCGTTTGAGCGTCTGAATCTGCAAGACGTTTCTATCCTTGATGGAGAAAGTGTTGGGTCCGTCGCACATGACGGCGAGGATAAATTTGTGCTTGTTTCTCGGATCCGTAACCGCCACGTCTATCTTGAAATCGGACACGCCCACGTCGTAACGGCAGTCGTACCCGTAAGAGGAAAGTTCCTCGGCGATATATTTGCCGATTCCGGGCTTTTTCTTGACGAGATTGCCCGCGGGAATCGCCAGCGTCGTCCTGCCCTTTTCCGCAAATTCTAAAAACGCCTTCAAGCCCGCCACGCCTTTGGAGCCCGTCTTGGACAAATCGATCATCGCGCCCGTCATCGACGAGAAGATCACCATCTCCTCCCTCGCGCGCGAAACCGCGACGTTCAAACGCCGCCAGCCGCCTGCCTGATTGAGGGGACCGAAATTCAAAGACACTCTGCCCTGTTTATCCGGGCCGTAACAGACGGAGAACAAAATGACGTCCCGTTCGTCCCCCTGTACGTTTTCGAGATTTTTGACGAAAATAGGCTCCTCTCTGTCGTAAGCGGGACCGTCCAAACGCTTTTCCGCAATGGCGGCCGTCAGTTTCCTTTCGATATACTCCTTCTGCACGTTGCTGAACGTGACGATGCCGATGCTGGATTTGCGCAGGGCGGGATCGGAGAGTCGCCGGATTACCTCCGCCACCAGCGCGTCCCCTTCCGCCTTGTTGCGCTTGGTAAAGCCGCGATCGTAGACGCCGTCCTCCACGCGGACGAACTTCACCTTGCTGTCGGGCGCGTCCGGAGAGGGGAAGGTGCACAGCTTATTGCCGTAATACATGATATTCGAGAAAGCGATGAGGCTTTCGTGCTTGCTGCGATAATGCCAGGTCAAATGGCGCTGAGGAATACCGAGCGCCAGACAGTCGTCCAGCACGCTCTCCATATCCTCGTTTTCGAGGTTTTCCTCGTCCACGTAATTGGCGTTGAAGAACGCCGTCGGCGGCAGTTGTTTGGGGTCGCCCACGACAACGGCGCACTTCGCGCGCGCGAGCGAGCCGATGGCTTCCGACGTCGGCATCTGCGACGCTTCGTCGAAAATGACTATGTCGAACATGGCGCTGTCCGCCTGTAAATATTGGGAAACCGTGATCGGACTCATCAGCATACAGGGCGCCACCACGCGCAAAAGTTCGGGAATTTCCTCGAACAGCTTTCTCAGTCCCGTGCCGCGCAGATTGCTCTTGGCGAGCCGCTGAAAATTGACGACTTCGAGGCTTAAACTGCCCTCCGTGGAAGGCGTCGGCAAACGGGAAATGAGTTTGGCGCGGATTTCCTCCTTGGTAAGCTTGGCAAATTCGTCTATGGTCAGGCGCAGCGATTCCGTTTCTTCCTCCAAAAGCGCCGCCGAAAAACGGGAGAGCACGGGATCGAGCGGGATGTTCGTCTGTAAAAAGTTTTTATAGATGTTCTTTTCAAAGCTGTCCACGATATTTTCGCTCGTCACGGACCCGCTTTCGAGTGCGTCCGTCATGAACGTCAGCCCCGCGCCGTCCAATTTTTCCGCCGTGGCGCGGTACATACACCAATTGGCGAGCATATCGATATTATCGATGAGCGCGCCTGCCTTGGACGTATAATATTCGAGGACGTCCTCTTCGGGGATCTGGGCGCGGTCGGCATTGGTGATGGAAAGGAAGCTGTCCTCCGCCGCGGAAAAGCTGGAAACCGAGCGCAAAAGCCCTTTCAGCACGGGTTTCGTGTAGCCGTTGGCGGCGCGGACGCACATACTGTTGAAGCTGTCCGCGTTATAGTCCATGAACAGTTTGGCACAGAGCGCGTGGAGCTTATACAGATCGGAGAGGAAATTTTCCCTCGCGTCGAAAAAGTCCACCTTTCCGAACGCGCCCGTAAAATTCTTGGAAAGCTGCGTATTCGTGCGGATGCGGTCCATCGCCTCGTAAATTTCGCAGACGTTCTGCAAATGCTTGACCATATCCTCGCCCTTGACAGAGGAAAGAGCGGCTTTCGAGAGTTTTTTCGCCACCGATGCCGCCGCCTTGTCCCGTTCGTAGTCGGTGCCGCCCCCGTCTAGCCACGCGCCGAGTTCTTTATATTCCTTGGAAATATCCACCAATTTCTTAAAGTTCTTAAAATAGGTGTCGAAACAGACGTCGAGGCGTTTATTGGCGTTGAAAAAGGCGTAAAATTCGTCTTCGTTTTCTTGAAAATACTTATTCAGCGTACTGCCGTCGAGGAGTTTCGCCGCTTCCGCCAGCATTTCCAGCTTCTTTCTCGTCAGCGTGCTGATGCGCTGTCGATAGAGTTCCAGAAACAGCGCTACATAATTTTTGAGATGCTTGATCTCCGCGATGACCACTTCGGACGAGCAATAGATGGCGTCCCGCTTATCCCGCGAGTATTCGGTGAGATTGACATTGGAAAAGGGCGAGTTATACACGCCGCCGCATTCCTTTGCCGCCGCGGCCGCCTGCACCATCATATTTTCGTACGACTCTATCTTCTCTTTCGTCAGACTGTCGTAAAAGGTGCTTTCGATATTCATGATATCGGGCGCGTTCTTGTTTTTCAGACAGATGAGCAGCGCCTCGTACACGGAAACGCCCAAGCGGCGCTTTTTGTGAAGCGCGGCGAGCGGCTCTTCGAGGTCGTTTTTCAACTGTTGAATGGAATTTGCCTTTTCCGAAAGACTGACGTTCTCCTGCGCGCCCGCGAGCGCGAGCGTCGAAAGCAACTTTTGCAGTACGTCCGCTTTGTTCGTCTTATTCGAATGGAGTTCGAGGCAGAATTCGCCCAGTCCCAGCCCGTCCAGACGCTTTTTGACGACCGAAAGGGCCGCCTGCTTTTCCGCGACGAACAGGACGCGCTTGCCGTCGTTCAAAGCATTGGCGATGATATTGGTGATGGTTTGGCTCTTGCCCGTTCCCGGAGGGCCGTGGAGGACGAAGGTTTTGCCCGTCTGCGACAGCGCCACCGCCTCCCACTGCGAGGAATCGGCGGGAAGGGGCATCAACGTCTGCGTGGGCGGACATTCGTCTTCCTTGAATTCGACGTCCTTAACGTCCTTGATCTCGCAGCGGTTATTGAGAAGGGAGGAGATCAGCTCGTTCTTGGAGAATACGTCCATATTGCGGCGAAGATCCTGCCACATCTGATAGCGCGCGAAAGAGAACGCCGCCACGTACACGTCGTCGAACACCTCCCAATCCTTCATATTGACGATCTCCATGCGGATCATCGCCAAAATTTCGGATATTTTTAAGCCTTGCAGCGCGCCGTCCAGACCGCGGATGTCGATATTAAATTCCTGTTTCAAAAATTCGAGCAGGGTAGAATTGACGGAAAATTCCTCGTCCGTGGACGCCACCGCATAGCCGACGCCCCCTTTGCCCTTTTTCAGGGCGATGGGCTTCAAGACGAGCGGCGCGTATTTTTCCTTGCCGTCCTCGCGGGAATACCACTTCAAAAAGCCGAGCGCGAGATAGAGGATCTTGGTGCCCGATTCCTCGTCCGCTTCCTTGCTGCGCTTGATGAGGCGGCTCACCGTTTCGTTCAGCACCACCTCTTCGGAAAAGGTGCGCAAGGTACCGCCCGAAACTTCGAGGGCGATCAGTTCCCGCATATTCCGCGCTTCCGCCGCGGCTCCGAAAAAGATTTTGCGCCTCGCAAGCTCGGCAACCGCCGCCGTCGCGCCCGCAAGGGTCATCTCCCCCCTTTCTTCGAGCGCGGAAAGCGTCGAATCGGGGTCGGCGGAGAGCACGTGCAGGACCATCTTCTCGGGCGAGAAACTGAGCAGGGTGTTTTTCAGGGAAAGGTCGAGCAGGCGGCGCTCCCACTGCTTGTCCTTGGTCTGTTTACCATCTAAACTGAGTTTTTTCGCCTCGGTGAGCATTTTGGGCGCCGCGTCGGGGGACATATCCTCTTCGGAGAGAATTTCGTATCCCTTCAAGCTGCGCGCGCGAAGGGGCAGGGGCAGCAGATGCGCGATGCGGCAGCGGCGGATATCCACGTATTTATCGTACGTGCCCCCCGCGTTGAGTTTCTGGATAAAATGGGATTCCGACGTGGAGTAGGCGACGTTTTTGTCCGAGAACAGGTCGTTTACGTCGAAACAGCTGAGGTTATTGATGCCGTCGGCGACGTATTTTCCCAATCGCTGCAAATCGTCGGAAACGGTGTCCATAAAGCAGTTGTCGTACAGCCAGACGCCGCAGGTGATTTCCTTTTCCCCCAATACGAGCACGGGATGAAGCCCGAGATTTTCCAGGCACGCGCTGACGAGCAGCGCCATTTCGAGGGGAGTCGCCCTGCGTTCCGCCAAGAGCTTGACGCCCGCGCCCGCTTCCACAGGGCGGGAAATGTCCGCTTCCTCGCGTTCGAACGCATAGCGGCGGATACAGGCGTACAGCGCCGCCGCCGTCTGACGGACGACGTTTTTATCGCAGCCCTCGTATCCGTTTATCTCGCTCGTGACGCCCCACTTTTTCAGCTGTGCGCCGATTTCCGACTGCAACCTCGCGCAATCCGCGAGCTTGGGGCGCACGAAAGAGGCGAGAAGTTCCGCGTTGCCCGAAGCGCCCTGCCAATAATCGAAGGGGAGCGCCGTCACGGTCACTTTTTCCACGGCGAGCGTCTGCTTGTCCTTTTTCAGCTCGACAAAAATCTGTTCCTCTCTGACCGATTCCAGCCCCACGAAATAGAGGGGAGAGAGGACGTTGCCGAGATCCACTTCCACCGCGCTTTCAAACGGCACTTCCTCGATCGGTTTGATCGAGGAAGCCAAAAGGCCGTTTTCGTTGCTCACCGTCAGAGTCAGGTCGGTGACGGCGTCGGCGCCGCCGTTTTTGATTTGCAGCGAGGTGAACAGCGGGGTCTGCGTAAAATAATCGGCATAAGACACCACGCCGAGAGTTTCGGCGGTCAAGGAGATAAATTCTTCTGTTTTTTTACTTTTCTGCGCCATAATCGATTGCGTACTCCGCCCAATTTTTTTCCTTTCTATTATACTCTCAATTTATAAAAAAATCAACCCCTAAGGCATAAAATCCCATAAAACGCGGCCGTTTTTTCATAGGTATACATTTTTATTGCAAATTTCGACGCCGTCCGCCCCCTTTCTCTTTTCTTCGGCCGAAAAGGACTCTTTCGGCATAAAAATTCGCGCATATTTTCCCAACGGCGTGCCGAGGGTCAACTTCCGCCGTTCCCGTGTATTGATAAAAGAAAAACAAGCGGCTATCGGAAAAATTTTGCGTCGGGAAATGCCGCGCTCTTTTACAGAAAGGGCGGACGAAATCAAAAAATCGTCCCGGCTTTTTCCCCGGCAATCGTAAACGCTTTACGGCGTGCGGTTTCCGACATAAAAAAGCCCGGCTCATCGTCGATAGAAAGCCGGGCGGAAAATTCAAAGATATTGAGAAACGGTGTACGTGAGTCTGTCGACGACGTCTTCCAGCTCCCCGAACAGCATACAGCCGGCAGCGCGGACGTGCCCGCCGCCGCCGAACGTACCCGCGATTTTATTGACGTCCGCGTAAATCTTGGAGCGGAGAGAAATCTTATACTGTCCCTTTCTCACTTCCATCACCGAGGCGCTCACCTCCACCGTATCCACGCTCAGAGGGAAGTCTACGAATCCCTCCGTCATGCCGTTGTCCGCGCCAAACTGTTTCATCGTTTCCAAAGAGATGGAAATGACCGCGAGCTTCTCCCCCAAAAAATAGCGGATGCGGCTCATGGTGTACGCATACAGTTCCGCCCGCGTCTTGGGCTGTTTTTTGAACAGATTGTAATTGAGCGCGCGAATATCCGCGCCCGCCTTCATAAGCTTTGCCGCCGTTAAAAATGTTTCCTCCGTCACGTCGTCGTGAGAAAAATTCCCGGAATCGGTGAGCAAGCCCAACAGCAGCGCTTCCGCCGTCCGCTTATCGAAGGACACACCCAGGGCTTCGATGAGCGCCGCTATATTCATACAGTTTGCCGAACATTCCCGCACGTAATTGTACTTTGCATAGCGGGTATTGGACACGTGATGATCGATATTTATCGTGTCCCTCCTCGCCGCGGCGGCGCGAAAATCATCCGCCAGCGCGCCCAGGCGCTGTTCGTCGCTGCTGTCCACGGCAATATACAGCTCCGCATCCGCGGGGAGCTTCTTTTCCAATTGTTGAATCCCCGGCACGAAGGCGAGATTGGACGGAATATCCGATTCGTCGCAGACATGGTGCGCAATGCCGAGCCTCTCCAAAGCGCAAGAGAGCGCCAGCGCGCTCCCTATCGCGTCCCCGTCCGGACGCATATGCGTGAGGATGACCGCGCTCTTCGCGCGCCTGATCCTCGCAGCGATCTCTTCAATACTCGAATTCACAGATTATTCCTCGTCTTTATCGTTTTCTATCTCCTGCGGATCGGTATGGATTTTCTTGAACAGTTCGTCCATCTTCGCGCCGTAAGCCATACTGCCGTCCCAAAGGAAGGTGAGGGAAGGCACGGTGCGCATCCGCATTACCTGCGCCAGCTCATGGCGGATAAAACCCGCGTTTTCCGAAATAATATCGAAGGATTTGAGTTTTTCCGACTCGTCTTTCGCATAGATACTGATATATATTTTCGCCGTCTTTAAATCGGGCGCCACATCCGCTTCCGTCACCGAGATGATCCCTTTGAGATCCGGCTCCTTGTCCTTTAAACGAGTGCGGATGATTTCGCTGATCTCTTTTTGATATTCCCCGTTTAAGCGGGAACTTCTCGAAACTTTCATGCCTGCTTGATTTCCTCCGTCACATAACATTCTATGATGTCGCCCACGCGGATCTCGTTGAATCCTTCGATGGAACAGCCGCATTCGTAACCCTTTGCGACTTCTTTGACGTCATCTTTAAAGCGTTTCAGCTGTTTGACGCCGCCCTCGCAGATCATCACGTCCTCGCGGTAGATTCTCAGCTTGCCGCCGCGGATGATCTTGCCTTCCGTGACGTAACAGCCTGCCACCATTCCCGCGCCCGTGACGTTGAACGTCTGACGTACTTCGCATTTCCCCATGAGCGTATCTTGGAGTTTGGGCGCCAGCATCCCTTTGAGCGCCGCTTCCATATCGTCCAAAAGCTCGTAGATGATGCGGTAGTTCCTGACGTCCACTTTGCTCGCTTCCGCAAGTTTTTTCGCCTTGGTGTCGGGACGGACGTTGAAGCCGATGATGATCGCATTGGCGCTGTCCGCGAGCATGACGTCGCTCTCGTTGATGGCGCCCGCCGCCGCGTGAATGACCTTGACGCGTACTTCCTCATTCGAAAGCTTTTCGAGGGACTGCTTCACTGCTTCCACGCTGCCCTGCACGTCCCCTTTGACGATGAGGTTGAGGTTCTTGATCTTGCCCTCTTCCACCTGCGCGAAGACGTCGTCCAGCGTGACGCGGCTCTGTTCTTTAATCATGCTTTCGCGCTCTTTGCTCTTTCTCTCTTCCTGCACCTGCTTCATCAGCGCCTGATCGACCGCCATGATGCTGTCGCCTGCATTGGGGACGTCTTCGAGTCCGAGCACGGAAACCGCCATCGACGGCCCCGCCGCCTTGACCGCCCTGCCCTTGTCGTCGAACATGGCGCGCACGCGCCCCATCGTAGTGCCCGAAAGAATATTGTCGCCCGTGTGCAGCGTGCCGTTCTGCACGATGATGTTCGCCACGGGGCCCTTGCCCTTATCCAGTTTGGCTTCAATGATGGTGCCCTTCGCCTGACGATCGGGATTGGCGGTGAGTTCAAGCATTTCCGCCTGCAAGCTGACGGCGTCGAGAAGCTCGTCGATGCCTTCTCCCGTCTTTGCCGAAACGGGGACGATCATCGTATCACCGCCCCATTCTTCGGAAACCAGGTTATGCGCCAGAAGTTCCTGCTTGACGCGGTCGGGATTGATTTCGGTTTTATCCATCTTATTCATGGCGACGATGATGGGGACTTCCGCCGATTTGGCGTGATTGATCGCCTCCACCGTCTGCGGCATGATGCCGTCGTCCGCCGCCACCACCAGCACCACGATGTCGGTGATTTGAGCGCCGCGGGCGCGCATCGCCGTGAACGCCGCGTGTCCCGGGGTGTCGATAAAGGTGATCTGCCTGCCCTTCGCCGTCACCGTGTAGGCGCCGATGCTCTGAGTGATGCCCCCCGCTTCGCCCGACGTGACGGACGTGGAACGGATTTTGTCCAGAAGGGAGGTTTTGCCGTGGTCGACGTGCCCCATGACCGTGACGACGGGCGCGCGCGCAACCAGCTCCGCGCCGTCCTCTTCCGTCACGACGACGTCGTGCAGCACTTCTTCCGCCGTCTTTTCGGGCTTATATTCGAGGTCGATGCCGAGATCGGCCGCGATCAGCGCCGCGTTGTCGTAATCGATAGAATCGTTTATGCTCTTCATGATACCTTCTTTAAACAGGCGTTTGGAAATGTCCACCGCCGAGATGCCGAGTTTTTCCGAAAGTACCTTTAAAGGAATCTCCTGCGTCGTGACCACCGCGTGGTCGATTTTGACCGTCTGAATCTCCTGACGCTTTTGCTTTTTGGGCGTGCGCAGCTTTCTGTATCCCGATTTGCTTTCGTCGAAATCCTCCACCGTCATTCCCTGCTGCTTGATCAGCGTGCGCTTGGAAACGGGCTTTTTCTCGACGTATGTCTTTTCAAAAGCTTTTTTCTTGGGCGGAGCGGTGAAGGTCTTTTCCTTGGGCACGATAGGCGCCGCCGCTGTTCCCGCGCCCGCGCGGGGTCTGGGCGCGCCCGTGGCGCCCTGTCTGCCCTGATAGGGCCTGTCGCCTTGGGGACGAGGTCTGTCGCCCATCGGACGAGGGGGACGATCTCCCTGCGGGCGGGCAGGTCTGTCCGTGCGGGGGCGATAGCTCGATCCCGTGCCTGCGTTTACGTCCACGCCCGGCTTTGCGATGTAGACGCCCTGCTCCTGTCCGTTGCGGAAGTATCTCGGAGCGCGGGGCGCGCCCGGAGCAGCGGGACGAGTCTGAGCGGTCGCCGCGGGCGCGGAAGAAACGGGAGCCGCCGCGGGCGCGGGGGCTGCGGAAGGAGCGCTTTTTTGCGGCTCCTTGTTTTCCGTCGTTTCCGGCTTTGTTTCCGCGGCAGGCGCGGACGGCTTCTTTTTGACCGGTTCCGCGGGAGTCGGGGCGGACTCCGCCTTGGACTGCGCCTCGCGCGAAGGCGCGGGTGCTTCCTTCTTTTCTTCTTTTTTGGATTCGGCGGGCGCCGCGGGTGCGGTCGCCGTTTCCGCCGCGCCCTTCCGGGGAGCGGGCTTGGCGGATGTTTCCTGTTCCGACTCTGTTTTTTCGGGAGAGAGAGATTGTTTCTCCGATGTTTCTTCCGCTTTCGTTTCGGGCGCGGACGGCGCCGTTTGCGGCGTTCCTCCCTCGGCGTATTCGGGCGCGGAAACCTCGGCCGCCTCGGAGCGGAAAGCTTCCTCGCGGGCGAGCGCCGCTTCCCTTTCCGTTTTATCGGCCTCCAATGCGGAAAGCTTTTTCAAGATTTCCGAAAGGCTTTTTTCTGTGGAAGAGATACGCTTTTGCAGCTGCCCCAGCTGCTTTTCGTCTAATAATTCCCTTACTTTTTCCACATTTTCGTATTTTTTTGCCATAGGTTCAGTTGTTTCCTCCCGAATATAATTTGTAAATTCCATCGCCTTCGGCGGCGGTAAGTATCGCCGAGGCAAGATTTTTGTCTTTTACTGCCGCAGCTTTTACGGCGGGGCGATGCAGCAGATCGCCTAATTCCACGCCCTCCGCGATCAGCAGCGGACAGGAAAATTTCTCTTTCAGTTTCACGAGGGTCTTCATCGAGTTTTCCGAAAGACTTGCCGACGCCATCAAAAGATAGACGCCCTTTTTGAGGCTCTCCGCCCTGTCCACTCCGAATTCGATCCTGCCCGAACGGATGCAGAAGCCGAGATATGTTTCGATCTTATCCCTTCCCAAAAAATTCCTCCTCTATCCCCGCGTACACTTCCTTGGGGACGTCCGCCGAAAACGTCTTATTGAGCAGTTTCTGTCGGTTGAGTTTCAAAATACATTCCGCTTTATTGCAGATATACGCGCCCCTGCCCGGCGCCTTTCCCGAAAAATCAAGTCCGATGACCCCTTCCGCATTCTTTACCACGCGGAGCATATCCTTTTTCGGAATCATTTGTCGGCAGGCTATGCACATTCTCATAGGTACGGACTTTGTTTTCGCCATTATTCCCCTCTTTCTTCCCCGCTGTTTTCGTCTTCGGCTTCCTCTGCTTCCCCTGCCGGCTGAGCGTCCTCCGCCTCGGCGGGCGCCGGCTCTTCGGCGTTTTCAAACGCCTCCTCGTCGTAGCTTTCCTCGTCGTATCCCTCTTCACCGTACTCCTCTTCGTCTTCCTCGACGTTGAGATTGAGTTTTTCGGCGGCAGTAAGGCTCTTGACGTCTATCTTCCAGCCCGTCAGCCGCGCCGCGAGGCGGGCGTTTTGACCGTCGCGCCCGATGGCGAGGGAAAGTTTGTCGTCGGGCACTACCGCGACGGCGCTCTTTTCGCTGATCTGCGTCACGGAAATGACCGTAGCGGGCGAAAGGGCTTTGGCGATGAATTCGAGAGGATTTTCGCTCCACAGAATGATGTCTATTTTTTCGCCGCCGAGTTCCTCGACGACCGCGTTGACCCTGGATCCCTTATTGCCGACGCAGGCGCCCACGGCGTCCACGCGCGAATCGTTGGAAAAAATCGCCATCTTGGTACGGTGACCGGGTTCGCGGGAAACGGATTTGATCTCCACGATGCCCTGCGCGATTTCGGGGACCTGCTCCTCAAACAGCTTTTTGACGAGTCCGGGAGCCGCGCGCGAAACGAGGATCTGAGAATTTTTGCCGCTGTTTTTCACGCGCTTGACAAAGACCTTGATTCTGTCGCCGATGGCGTAGCGCTCGGTGGGAGATTGATCCTGAGGCAGCATGACGCCCTCGATTTTCTTTTCCCCGAGTTCCACGTAAATGTTCCTGTCGTCGATCTTGCGGATGAAGCCGTCCATAAGCTCCCCTTCCTTATCGGAAAACGCGGAAAAGGTGTTGTCGCGTTCCGTTTCGTGGAGCTTTTGAAGAATCACCTGTTTGGCGGTCTGCGCCGCGATACGGCCGAAATCCTTAGGCACGAAGCTGTTGACGATCACGTCCCCTTCCCGATAGGCGGGATTGAGTTCCTGCGCTTCCTCGACGGAGATCTCCTTATCCCTGTCCGTCACTTCCGCCACCACGTGACGGATCGCTTTGAATTCGATGACGCCCGCTTCGGGGTCTATCTCCACGGAAACTTCCGCGCCGCCGTCGTACTGCTTTTTATAGGCGGACGCAAGCGCGTTTTGGAGCGTTTCGATGAACGCCTCCTGACTGATCCCCTTTTCTTTCACCAAATCGGCAAGCGCCGCAAAAAACTCCTTGTTTATCATTGTATCTATCTCCTTGAATAGTGTTTCGCCCGTGCGCGGCCGCTGTTTAACCGACCGCCGAGCCGTTAAGGACAAATTTTATCGGGGGAAGGAAAGCCCTTCGCCGTTTCTTCAAAGCGTTTGCCTGCGCTTTTCCCTTTCCGCGCACGCGCGTCTTTGAAAATTATAGACGTGCCGGGCCTTGAATACTTTACGCCTTTAAAAGAATAAAGGGATCAGTCGAGCGAATCGAAATCGACGGCGCGGTTGATTTTCGCAATGCGGTTCAATTCGAGTTTCAAAAGCGTCCCGTCCTCTTCTTCCAGGGTGACGCAGTTGCCGTCGAAGCCCCTCAACACCGCCTCGAAATACTTTTTCCCTTTGAGCGGCGCAAACAGCTTTACTTCCGTCTTCTGACCCATGCATTTATCGAAATCCCGCATAGTCTTCAAGGGACGATCCAGCCCCGGGCTGGATACGTTGAGGGTATAAGGCGCGCCGAAGGTGGGATCCAGCTCGTCGAGGGCGGCGTCTATGGCGCGGTGGAACTTCTCGCAGGTGTTCAGATCCACGCCGCTTTCCGTATCTATATATACGGTGAGCGCGGGAGAATGTCCCTGCTTAAACTCTATCTCCACCAGCTCGATGTCCATCTCGTCGGCGAGCGGCTGCAAGAATGCCCGTATCTCCTCCAAGGGTTTTATTTTCATTTTTTCTCCCTACATAGCAATATTGAGAGTGGCAAGCCACTCTCAATACTCAGTATCTGATTATTAAGTATCCTTATTATACCATTATCTTACGCAATTTGCAACTGTTTTGTACCTCATACGATAATTTTTTTGATTTTTTTTGTATTTCTTTATGCGCGTCCCTCCCGCGCCCCTTATTAAATACAGCGAGAAAAAAATGACATTTTTTAGCAAAAAAAGAGATTGACAGCACCCCCCC
>QWCN01001421.1_pt1 | contig 36918 bp, 38 predicted proteins | sample 1972711 | NCBI WGS metagenome assembly QWCN01 (sample SAMN09866707, study PRJNA288562) | Human gut metagenome isolate term1_stool, whole genome shotgun sequencing... | isolation source: gut | host: Homo sapiens | place: USA: California
TCAAAGGAGATGGTTATTGATTCAAACATTTGTAGCTCCTGTTTTGTTATTAGTAAAACAAAACCACCTTTTTAGCAAAAGGTGGAGGAGCTGAAAAACCGTAACTGCACGGTCAGTCTTATTCGTCCGCAAGCGGCTTAGTTCGACCACTCCTCCTCAACGGAGGATATTACAGTTAAGATGTTTTTCAGACACCGCAACCGGTCTCCCGGCTGCGAGAATTATCTTAAAAGATAATTTTTATTTTGCAAGTTAAATATTCCGAATGCATAAATTACCTCATGCTCCGGCTTTTTTCCGCTATTATTGCCTTTTTGTTTCTGTCATGCTCCGGCACCTTTTTTTTCCCTGTCATACTCCGGCTTGACCGGAGTATCTGAAAAACAAGACATAAAGTGGTGGATTGCCCGATCAAGTCGGGCAATGACAGAAAGGGGAAAATGTCAGAAAATGATATTGTTATTCCACCCAGTCATGCTCCGGCTTGACCGGGGCATCTCCATACATTTATCTCACCCGCCATCTATTGCCTCACCTGCCAGGTGCGGCTTGACCGGAGTATCCGGTGAAATGAAAGCGGCGGCACGGGATTGCCCGATCAAGTCGGGCAATGACTGAAAGGGAAGAGCGTCGGAAAATGATGTTGAGGGGTGCTGGCAATGACGTTTTTTTGTTGTCATACTCCTGCACCTTTTTTATCTCTGTCATTTTGTTGCCTCACCTGCCAAGTGCGGCTTGACCGGAGTATCCGGAAAATCAGACGTCAATCACCATAGTACGCGAAACTTCACGATAATGCAGCTTCTTATAAAATTCCATCGCGCCGCGGTTAAAGCTGTAAACAATCAGTTCCACCTGCTCCACCCGTTCCGCCCGAGCCCGTTCCATAACCTTGTTATGCAGTTTGCGGCCGATGCCTTTTTTTACAAAGCGGCTGCTGACGGCAATATCGTAAACCTCAATATACACCGGCACCCGATAAACATTCTCATTGCGTTTTTCAATCCCGGCCAGCACAATTCCCGCCACCTCGCCGTCACACAGCGCCACATAGCCGAAATTTTCCGGGTCATGCAGGATCCAGTACAAATACGGAAGCGAACGCTCCTTACCCGTTTTGGCAAAATAATCCGGATCGCTTTTGATGTGCAGAATGTTTGACTCGTAAAGCACGTTCAGCACGTCGGAAATATACTTTTCGCTGAAATCAACAATTTCTATTTCACTGTTCATCAATTTCCTCCCGCTCAAGATATAATCAGCCGAATAAAAATTTTAAGGCTTACATCCGATCGCGAGCAGAAGAATAAGTCCCCAGAACATGCACATAATCAGAAAAAAAGCGCAATTCATCAAACGCATTTTTAAACGCCTGCTGCGCCGGATGCGCCTCAATTTCCGCATAAAACTGCGCCGACACAAATTTGCCGTCCAGCAAATAACTTTCCAGCTTGGTCATATTAATTCCGTTAGTGGCAAAACCGCCCAGGGCTTTATACAGCGCCGCCGGAATGTTTTTCAGTTTGAAAATAAAGGAAGTGATAAATTTGCCGCCGTCGTCTTCGGGAACGGTTTCATCCCGCGACATAATCAGAAAACGGGTTGTATTGTTGGCCGCATTCTCAATATTCGGCGCCAAAATCTGCAAACCGTAAATTTCTGCCGCCAGTTTGGAGGCAATCGCCGCCTTGCTCTTATCCTGCCAGGCCAAAACATCTTCGCAGGACTTTGCGGTGTCAATCCGGGCCATCGGCTTAATCCCGTGCGCTTTCAAAAACGCGGAACACTGCGCCAAAGCCTGCGGATGCGACGACGCGGCCCGAATATCTTCCAGGCGGGCGCCAGGCAGCCCCAGCAGCTGGTGCTCTATGCGCAGAAAATGCTCGCCGACAATATGCAGCCCGGTTTTCGGCAACAGAAAATGAACATCGGACACCCTGCCGGCATTGGAGTTTTCAACCGGTATCATCGCCAAATCGGCCTCGCCGGCAGAAACCTTGCCCATAGCTTCTTCAAAAGTATCGCAGGGCAGATAGTCCTGTTCCGGAAAAACCTGCATCGCCGCAATATTTGAATACGCGCCGGCCACTCCCTGATATGTGATTTTCATCTTCATCTTTTAACCTTAAAAATGATTGCAAATATTATCCCTATAGACTATAACATCAAAAAAATAAAGCATAAATTTGAAAGCCCGCCAATGAAAGTAGATATTTTTGATTTTGACTTGGACCGCAGTCTGATTGCCAGCCAGCCGGCTGATCCGCGCGACAGCTGCCGCCTGCTTGACCTTTCCGAAGACAATGCCGTTCACGACCGCATTTTTACCGAACTTCCCGAGTTGCTTAATGAAGGGGATGTGCTGGTCTTTAACGACACCAAGGTTATTCCCGCCCGTCTTTATGCCGTCCGCGGCCTGGCGGAAGTCGAAGTCACGCTCTACCACCCGGTTGACGGCATCCGCTGGATGTCTTTTATCAAAAACGCCAAACGGCTGCACGAAGGCGACACCATCACCTTTTATACCGAAGACATCAGTCCGGAAAAGTCTCAATTCAGCGCCAAAGTTATCAGCAAAAACGGTGAAGAAGGCGTTGAAATTGCCTTCGACTGTGATCCTAAAGACCTCGGCCGCCTGCTTGAAGTTTACGGCTCCATGCCCCTGCCGCCCTACATCAAACGCAGCAAACCGGACGCCGCCGACAAAGACAACCTCTGGAACCGTTACAGCGACAAGGAAAACTACCAGACCATTTATGCCAAATACGAAGGCGCCGTTGCCGCGCCAACTGCCGGCCTGCACTTTACCGACCGTGTGTTTGATACTCTGGAAAAGAAAGGTGTCAAAAAGGTTTTTCTCACCCTGCACGTCGGCGCCGGAACCTTTTTGCCGGTTAAAGTCGAAGACACCGACGACCACAAAATGCACGCCGAATACGGCATTATCCATCAGGATGCCTGCGATATTGTCAACCGCGCCAAAGCAGCCGGCAAAAAAATCATTGCCGTCGGCACCACCTCTCTGCGTCTGCTTGAAACCGCCGGAGATGACAACGGCGTTCTCCACCCATTCACCGGCGAAACCGATATTTTCATCACCCCCGGCTACAAATTCAAAATTATCGACAACATCGTCACCAACTTCCACCTGCCCAAATCAACCCTGTTTATGCTGATTTGCGCCATTGCCGGAACCGACCGCATGAAAGCCGCCTACCGTCACGCCATGGAGAAAGGTTATCGTTTCTATTCTTACGGCGACAGTTGCTTTTTGAAATGCGTAAATAAAATTTAAACCCTTCTCCTTTACAATATCCTCCATTGTAAAGGAGAAACCGTGCGTAAGTTCATACATAACCTTCAGCAAATTCTGCCCCTGGTGCACAACACGCACCTGCCGGCGTTTATTTTCGCTCTGGCGTTGTTGGGCTTTTACCTCTGCGGTGACATTGCCGAACAGTCAATGCTCACCCTCCACGCCGCGTTTTTTCTGCTTAACGTCACCAGTGCCGGAATTCTCATTTACTTCAACCGCCGCAAACCGGTCTTATATCTTCTGGTCATCTGTCTGAGCTATCTGCTGATTAACCATTTCAAAAAACTTTACAGTCTGGACTATCTCAGCTCTCCCGCTTACCTCAATTTATGTTTCTTCGCGCCGCTGAATCTGGGGCTGTTTTATTTTTGGCCCGACCGGCGTCTGCTTTCCCGGCACACGGTTTATTGGCTGCTGGTCATTTTCGCCGAATATGCTCTGGCCGAATATCTGACCCGCCGCTCAGATGCCCTCGTTCTCAACCTCTCCGCCGATACCATCAACCTCAATTCGCTGAGCATGGGCCTGTTCGCCGCCGTCTGTCTGGCCTCTTTCGTTCGCATGGTTCTCACCGGCTCAATTATGGACAGCGCACTTTTCTGGTGCAATCTCAACGTCTTCGCCGGTTTTTACTACTCATCCAGCCCGACTGCGCTCACAATCTTTTTCTGCGCCGCAGCCGCCACCGCCTGCAGCGCCGTCATCAAAAATATCTATTACATGACCTACACCGACCCACTGACCGGACTGGCCAGCCGCAACGCCTATCTGAAACAGGCACGCTCTTTTCCGCTGAAATACAGTCTCGGCATCGTCTGCATTGACAATTACGACCACTTGCGCCAGGTTTTCGGACGCCGCGGCATCAACGCCCTCACCCGCATGATTACCATGCGCCTGCAAGACACCGAAACCGAAAATCCGATTTATCGCTATTCCGAAGACGAATTTGTTATCATTTTCAAAAACGAAGATAAAAAAGAAAGTTTTGAACGGCTGGAAAACATCCGCCGCGCCGTTGCCTCCGCCGAATTTATGCTCGGCAAACGCCAAAAAGGATTAAAATTAACCGTCTCCTGCTGCGTCTCGGAAAAGAAACGCAGTGACGACAATTCGATTGAAGTTTTAATCCGCACACGCAAAGCACTGCAAAAGGCTTACCAGTTTACGCAGAACGTGACCTCGAAGGCCTGAGTTTCGCCCACAGAACCGCAAGGCCCGCTATCAGCAGCGGCAACGACAGCATCTGCCCCATCGTAACGTGGCCGAAGAAAAAGCCCAGCTGTGCATCCGGTTGGCGAAACTGTTCCATGCTCATCCGGAAAACGGCATATAAAACCGCAAACACCGCTGAAACGGTTCCCGTCCTGCTCCTGACGCTTTTATAACGCCACAGCCAGTTCAGAATAAGGAACATCAGCAACCCTTCGGTCAATGCCTCATACAGCTGCGACGGATGCCGCGGCACATAGCCGCCGTTCGGAAATTTGACTGCCCAGGGCACATCCGCCGGCCGCCCCCACAATTCGTCATTAACAAAGTTGGCCAGTCGTCCGAGAAAAATGCCGATCGGCGCATACAGAACCACCAAATCGGTCAGCCCCAAAAACGGATATTTGATTTTGCGCGAAAAATACCACAATGCCAGAATAACCCCGGCAATGCCGCCGTGAAAAGACATTCCGCCGTGCCAAACGGCAAAAATCTGCAGCGGATGGCGCAAATATGTCTCCTGCCCGTAAAACAGCACATACCCGAGCCGGCCGCCGAGAATAACCCCCAGCGTAATATAAAAGACCAAATCTTCAATATTTTCCTTCGTCAGCGCCAGCGCATTTTTCCGCACATTCCGAGTCAACAAAAACCAGCCGATTAAAATACCGAACAAATAAGCCATCGAATACCAACGGACGGCCAGCGGCCCGATAGTAAAAATAACCGGAGAAACGGCGGGAAAATCTAATCCATTCATTTTTGCATCCTCTGCTTTGCTAAATTTGTAAACATTATATTAATATAAAAAAATATATCCACACCTAAAAAATAAACGACGGCGGCACAAATATTAATTCCTTGTTTTCGGGCAATAAATATTTAGCAAAAAAATTTTTGCCTGTGAATTAGGTGGAAAACTCCGGCAAAGGGATTGCCTAACGCGACTCGGTAATGCAATCTTATTTTCACAAGCCCGTAGTCGTTTTTGCAAATGTGGAGAACCTGATGAATCTGGCAAAGAATTATGCCCTTAATTACAACCCGATTGACACTGTCGAGAACCTGTTCAGTGCACAATCTTACGAACTTGACCGCCGTGATGAAAACGAAGTTGTGGTCGAAGTTCAGGGAAAATGGAATAATATGCTGCTTTTCTTTGCCTGGGAAGAAAATATGCATTGTCTCCACCTCTCTTGCCTGATGGACATTAAAAGCACCATCGAAGACCGCTCGAAAATATTCGAAATGCTTGCGCTCGCCAACGAAGAACTCTGGGTCGGCCACTTTTCCTACTGGACCGAACAAAACATGCCGGTGTTCAAACATGCGGTCATTCTGAATGACAATGAAGCCAATGTCGAAAGCAAAATCGCCCAGGTGATCGACATCGCCATTAAAGAATGCGAAAGAATGTATCCCATTTTCAACGTCGTTCTGACCAAAGGCATGAATCCCCGGCAAGCCATGTATCCGATGATGATGGAAACGATCGGCCAGGCCTGAATCCACCGCACAATTTAAAAGTTGCTATTTTCCTTTTCCTATTCTACTATAAAAACGCTGGCAGTTATTTTTAAATAATTGTTAGCCTATTTATGTTAACTAAATAGTAATCGAACCAAAAGGTTCAGGAACTGTGAGAGGTTTCTGATTAACAGCGGCGGTGTTAGTACCGCCTGATTGATACTAACACCGTTCTGGTTGACGACCGGTATATTCGGCTGCATCGTTATGGTGGTCGAGATGTTCTTGTCCGTGACAAGAACAGTTATCGCTGTTATAACTCTCTCACAATCTTGACCACCACCTTCGACGGCAAGGTGCTAACGCTAACAACTCTTTTTGAGGTCTCAACCATGGCGTCTGAAATTCAACAAAATTGCAAACGCTGCACGACAGCTTCCGCGGCTGCGATTGACCGGCATATCGGCAACCGTATTAAACTGCGGCGCAATTATCTTAAAATGTCTCAGGACAAATTAGGCCGTGCGGTCGGCCTGACTTTTCAACAGATTCAAAAATACGAAAAAGGTTTCAACCGTATCAGCGTCGGGCGGCTTTGGGAAATCAGCCGCATCCTCAATGTTCCCATTGCCTACTTTTTTGAAGATCTTCCCCGCAGCGGCAATGAACAAAATGCCGAAATTTCCGGTTTCGGCGATGAAGCGCAGATGATTTACAAAGAAGACAGTCTGCGGCTTTTAAATGCATTCAACAAAATCCGCAACCCGCAAACTGCCCGTATTGTCTTTGACCTTCTGCAAGCTCTGGTCGCCACCCCTAAAGAAGCGGAATACGAACCGCGAAAAAAATAATATAAAAAAAATCGTATCTTTCAGAGATACGATTTTTTTTAACGCGTTTAAGACTTATTTGTGTCTTACGCCGGTTCTTTGCTGAACTTTGCGGCTTTTCTTAGCTTCCGGAAGTTTTTGATACCCCCGGTTGTCCGGTTCCGGACGTTCTCCCTCTTCCTTATAACACAGAGGACGAAAATGAATGCTGTTTACCTTAAACGGCAAACAAGACAGCAACAAAGGCGCCACCAGACGAAAATTGTCCAGCCATTTGAAAAAAGTCTTCATAAATCAAAATATTTAAGGTTTAACCAATAAAATAAAACACCCGGATAACGCCGCCAAAGCCAATGCCAAGCACAGCGTTGATTTCAGAAAATACTTTTTCATCACGATAACATTTTGAATTTAACATAATACAACTAAGATAATTTATGCTTATCCGGCAAATTATCCTATTTATCTTAGGATGTAAATATATTTTATCTGTTTCTCTGCCATTTGCGCACATTGCGGTTGTGCTCGCTTAAACTGCGGGCAAAATTATGTCCGCCGTTGCCGCTGGCCACAAAATAAAGATAATCGGTCTGAGCCGGATGCGCCGCCGCTTCCATCGCCGCCACCCCGGGATTGCAAATCGGCGCCGGCGGCAGACCGTAATTACGATAAGTGTTGAAAGCGCTGTCCGTATTCAGATCTGATTTTCTCAGCGGACGCTTCAATTCAAACTCCCCTTCCGTTAAGGCGTAAATAACCGTCGGATCAGTCTGCAGCCGCATCCGTCGGTTCAAACGGTTAATAAAAACCGAGGCGACCAGCGCGCGCTCTTCCGGAACCGACGTTTCTTTCTCGATAATTGAAGCCATCGTCATCATTTCGTTGATATCTTTATAAGGCAGCCCCGGCGCCCTGTTGTCCCAAATAACCTGTTTTATTTTGGCCATGGCGCTTTTTGCCTGCAAAAGAATATTATCCCGCGGAGCATCAAGTTCAAAACTGTAGGTTTCCGGCAGCAGCTCGCCTTCTTTGACGTCAACGGTAATTTCTCCGCTTAATCCCGGATAATTGGCAACCATATACATAATCTGGCCGCTGGTCAGTCCTTCGGGAATGGTAATCCGGCGATAAAAAACTTCGCCCCGGGCAATCTTTTCCATTGCCTGTAAAACGGAAACCTTGGGCATAAACTGATATTCGCCGGCTTTAAGCGCCTTGTCCGCACCGTTCAGACGAGTTGCAATCCGAAACAGCAGCTCGTGCCGGATAATTCCCGCTTTTTTCAGCTCCTGCGCCACCAGTTTCGTTCCCGCCCCTTTGGGAATAACCACATTGACCACTTCCTGCAGCGGCCCTTCGGCCACAATCATCGCCTTCAGTTGCTGCCAACCGATAACCGCGGCCAACAAAACGGCAGGAACAATATATTTAAGACTGCGCATAAAACCTCTGCTTACAAAGAAAGGCAGAACCCGGACTTTTATTGCTGCGTTTATGCCGACAAAATCCCGTTCTGCCTTTGTTTTTTACCAAATAATTTTACTCTGCATATTTCTTGAAAATAATTGAAGAGTTCGTTCCGCCAAAACCAAACGAGTTTGACATGGCGGCATTGATTTCGCGTTTTTTCGGCTTCAGCGGAACCAAATCCATATCGCTGATGGCCTCTTCGACATTTTCCAAATTCAGAGTCGGCGGGCAAACCTGATCTTTAATGGCCATAATCGTCAAAACGGCCTCAACCGCACCGGCGGCACCCAGCAAATGGCCGATGGCCGATTTGGTCGAAGACATTGAAACTTTGGTTGCATATTCGCCGAAAGCTCTTTTGACTGCTTCGGCTTCGCCGACGTCGCCGGCCGGAGTTGACGTGCCGTGCGCATTGATATAATTAATGTCTTTCAGCTCAACCCCGTGCTCTTTGGCATGGTCAATCGCCATTTTCATTGCCCGGTAAGCGCCGTCGCCGGAAGGCGCGGTAATGTGATAAGCGTCGCCGCTCATGCCGTAGCCGACAACTTCGGCATAAATCTTGGCACCGCGGGCCTTGGCATGTTCCAGTTCTTCCAGAACCAAAGCCCCTGAACCTTCGCCCATAACAAAGCCGCTGCGGGACTTGTCCCACGGACGGGAGGCTTTCTCCGGCGCATCGTTAAAGTCGGAAGTAACCGCCTTCATCCGCGCAAAACCGGCCAAAGCGATTGCATTGACTGCCGATTCCGCACCGCCGGCTACCATAACGTCGGCATCGCCGCGCGCAATAATATTGGCTGCGTCGCCGATAGCGTGCGTTCCGGTCGAACAAGCCGTGACACAGGCATGATTCGGCCCCTTATAGCCGTATTTAATGGAAAGGTTGCCCGAAACCATGTTAATCAGGCAGGAAGGAATAAAAAACGGAGAAATTTTTTTAATGCCGTTCTCGTTAAACGCAATTGAGTTTTCATAAATATGCTGCAAACCGCCGATACCCGACCCCATCATCACGCCGGAACGGAACTGGTCCTCATCGGCTTCGGGTTTCCAGCCGGAATCTTCAACGGCATCGCTGCCGGCCGCCAGACCGTACAAGATAAACTTGTCAACTTTCTTCTGGTCTTTCGGAGCCATAACCGTATCGGGGTTAAAGTCGTTTTCGCCTTCGCCGAAAGGAACCTGCCCGGCAATTTCAACCGGAATATCTTTCAAATCGACTCCCTCGATTTTGCGAATTCCGGACTTCCCGTCCAAAATACTTTTCCAGTTATATTCGACGCCGCGTCCCAGCGGGGAAACCATGCCAAGCCCGGTCACAACAACTCTTCTCATTAATTTACCTCTTAATCTTGTTTCATCAACACCTTTTTCGCAAAGGTAACTTAACCGTTTTTATATGAAAAAACTCGCTTAGTCAAGCGAGTTCATTCAATCTTCATAAAAGTTCAAAAGACTTAGGCATTCTTAGAAAGATAGTCGATTGCATCTTTTACAGTCAGAATTTTTTCAGCGGCTTCATCCGGAATTTCACAACCGAATTCTTCTTCGAAAGCCATAACCAGTTCTACTGTATCCAAGCTGTCAGCGCCCAAATCATCAATGAAGCTGGCGGTATCTGTTACTTTTGATTCTTCTACGCCAAGATGTTCTGCAACAATTTTCTTAACGCGATTAGCTGTATCAGTCATATGATAAACCTCAAAAAAATATTAAAACAAATTTTCGGACTTTCGAAGCACTCCAGCCCGTGACTGATTTGTTAGCACAATTTTATGTTATTTGACAAGCATTATTTTAAACAAGCCCCGGCACGCCGAAGACCCATTCCCCTGAAAAGGCTTGAATTCCTTGTTTAGCGGGCATTCTTAAAAGTGGATAAATTTTCTTCAGCCGCTGCTGAAATACCCGCAAAAGGTTATATATTCAAGACATATCGCCGCATCTTTGCCGCCACAAACGGACAACGGCATAAAACTTGTCTAATTAAGTTGACAACAATTTGATATAGCAATATTTATTATTTAATGAATGTACGACCTATATCCGGAGAAATTAAATGAAAAAACTGTTTTATATTGTATTGGTTATCGTTGCTTTAATGGTCATCAGCCGCTTTGTCAAAGAAAAAAGCAACACCGCCGCAACAACCACTGCCGTTACGGCCGAAACCTCAGAACCCGTTACCGCCACTCTGCCGGATATTAACTGCGTCTGCGACACCGAACCCGCCTGCAACCCGGGTGATGAAAACTGCGATCCCGATGCCGCCAAATCGACCTGCAACTGCGAACAGCCCAACGGCGAAACCGTTACCATCGAGCAGACCGTTGAAGAGGTTGAGGAAATCAACCCCGACGAAACTGCCGGCGACGACGAAACCATCATTAACGACGAAGCAGCTCCCGAGACGCCGGCACCCGCTCCGGCCCAGGCTCAGCCGGCAGCAAAATAACCGCGTAACATTGGGAAAAAAAATGTTATCAAAAAGCTGTTCCGGAGAACAGCTTTTTTATTGTTTTCTGTAAAAATATCCCTATATATAAATAAGGAAAAAATAAACAAGAAAAATATCATAAACATTGCCGGTAAACTTCCGGCCAAAGGAGAAAAAAATGAAAGTAGGAATTATCGGAGCCGGCTCGGTCGGCAGCACCACGGCTTTTGCCTTAATTATGCGCGGCGTTGCCCGTAAAGTCGTTTTAATTGACGCCAACGAAAAAAAGGCGCAGGCCGAAGCGATGGACATTGCCCATGCAACGCCTTTTGCTTACGCCAACAAAGTCAAAGCCGGAACTTATGAAGACCTGAAAGGCTGCGAAATCGTCATCGTTACCGCCGGAGCCAATCAGAAACCCGGCGAAACCCGCATAGACCTGCTTGGCCGCAACGTCAAAATTTTTGAAAGCATCATTCCGCAAATTGCTCAAGCCGCTCCCGACACCACTTTGATTATTACCTCCAACCCTGCGGATATTATGACCGAAGTGGCTCTTAAACTTTCCGGTTTTCCCAAAGAGCGCGTTATCGGCTCCGGCACGGTTCTTGATACCGCCCGCTTCCGTACCCTGCTCGGCTATCACCTCGGCGTTTCCCCGCAGTCCATTCATGCCAATGTTATCGGCGAACACGGTGACAGCGAAGTGCTGGTCTGGTCGGCCGGAGATGCCGGCACGGTTTCGCTCGACAAACTGGCGGAAGAATTCGGCAAACCTTTCACTCCGGAAGTTAAAGCTCAGATCGATGACTGCGTCCGCAATGCCGCCTATAAGATTATCGACGGCAAAGGGGCCACTTTCTACGGCATTGCCGGAGCATTGTGCCGCATTTGCAGCGCCATTTCCAACAATGAATATGCGATTCTCAACATCTCGACCCACCATGATGACGTCGAAGGCATCAAAAACGTTTGCCTTTCGCTGCCGACTGTACTGGGCAAACGCGGCGTTCATAACGTCGTAACTCCGGTTTTAAACGACGAAGAATGCAAACAACTCGCCGACAGCGCCAAAGTCATGAAAGAATATTCGGACAAAGCGCTGGAAATGATATCGGTTAAATAATCCATATCCTCACCAAAGTATTTGCAAATCCCTTTCTTTTTACTTATATTGGGCAAAAAGAAAGGGATTTGCTTTATGTAATTCGAAAATTGCTTGAGTAACCCGCCAAACAGGATATTTATCATGGTTGAAGTAGTTACCCTCGGCTGCCGCATAAACTCTTATGAATCGGAAGTCCTGAAAGAAAAATTTAAAAATGTCGATAATCTGATTATCGTCAATACCTGTGCCGTAACCGGCGAAGCCGAACGCCAGTGCCGCCAGACGATTCGCAAACTGCGCAAAAACAATCCCGACGCCCGTATTGTCGTAACCGGCTGCGCCGCCCAGATTGCGCCGTCCAAATTTGCCGCCATGTCTGAAGTTGACCTGATTCTCGGCAACAAAGAAAAAACCGAAATCGAAAAATATCTGCATAACGAACTTGCCGAAAAGACAATTGTCGGCGACATCATGTCTTATGACGATTGTGACCCGTATCTGATTACCGGTTTCGAGGGAAGACACCGTGCCTTTGTGCAAATTCAGCAGGGCTGCAACCACCGTTGCTCCTACTGCATTGTGCCTTATGCCCGGGGCAAAAACCGGTCGGTTCCGCTCCCGAATATTTTAACTCAGATTCGCGAACTGCTGAAACAGGGATTTAAAGAAATCTGCCTGACCGGCGTAGACATCTGCTCTTACCAAATTGACAGCGCGGCACACCGCCCGTCTTTCAGCACTTTGGTTCAGACAATTCTGGAAGAAATTCCCGAACTGCCGTCTTTACAGTTCGGCTCGCTCGATCCCGCCGCCATTGACGGCAAATTTATTGCCCTGGTCGGAAAATATTCCAATATTCACCCGCACTTTCACCTTTCCGTTCAATCCGGCGACAATGACGTTCTGAAAAAAATGCGCCGCCGCCACACGCGGGAGAGCGTTATCAGTCTTTGCGGACAAATACGTCAAGTCCGTCCCGAAGCAACTTTCGGCGCCGATTTTATTTGCGGTTTTCCGACCGAAAGCGATGAAAATTTCCAAAACACGGTTAAATTGGTTCACGAAGCGGGCATAAGCAAACTGCATGTTTTCCCTTATTCCGAACGTCCCGGAACCCCGGCCGCAGCCATGAAACAGCTTCCCGTCGAGGTCAGAAGAGAACGTGCCCGCATTCTGCGCGAACAAGGAGAATGCGATGAGTAACTGGTTTCAAAAATTAGGCTTTGGGTTAAAAAAAACCTCCACCCGGCTCACCTCAGGCATAACCGATATTTTCATCAAACGCAAAGTCGATTCGCAAACGCTTGAAGAACTGGAAGATTTGCTGATTACATCAGACTTAGGCGTTAAAGCCGCGCAAAAAATCATCTCTTCTTTTGCCTCCCGCCGTCTTAATAAAGATGCCGACGAGCAAGAAATCAAAACCGAATTGGCCAACGACATCGAGACGATTCTTAACCCATGCGAACAACCCTTTCTCATCACGAATGAAAAACCTTATGTTATTTTAATGGTTGGGGTCAACGGAGCCGGCAAGACCACCACAATCGGAAAACTTGCCGCAAAATTGAAAGACAAACATCAAATCAGCCTCATTGCCGCTGACACTTTCCGCGCGGCCGCCGTTGAACAGCTTGAAATCTGGGGACAGCGAAACAATATCCGCGTTTATAAGGGGCCCAACGGCTGTGATGCCGCGGCACTTTGCTTCGACGGACTGAAAGAAGCCCTGAAACAAGGCGATGACATTGTATTTATTGATACGGCCGGACGCCTGCAAAACAAAACCGGACTGATGGATGAGCTGAAAAAAATCGTCAAAGTCATCAAAAAAATTATTCCCGACGCACCGCACGCCACCTTGCTGACCATAGATGCCACCACCGGGCAAAATGCCTTAAATCAGGTAAAGACATTCAAGGAAATGGTTGACGTCAGCGGCTTAATCGTAACCAAACTCGACGGAACGGCCAAAGGCGGAATTATTGTAGCCGTTGCCGAAGAAACCGGCATTCCGATTCATTATATCGGCATCGGCGAAGGCATTGACGATTTGGATGAATTCAACGCCCGCGACTTTGCCCGAAACCTGCTGGAGATTAAATAAATGGAAGATTTGTTTGCCGGGTCGATTCCCTCCCAACTATCCGCTGCTCCGGTAGAAAAAGAATTCACAGTCAGCGAAATTTCCTTTGAAATAAAAAAATTCGTCGAATCAAATTTTAACCGCGTCCGCGTCAAAGGCGAGATTTTCGGCGGCAAGCGGGCTGATTCCGGTCATTGGTACCTGTCGCTGAAAGATGAAAACGCCCTGCTTTCTGCCGTCATCTGGAAAGGAGTGGCCTCTCGTCTGACCTTCAAACCCGAAGACGGACTTGAAGTAATCGCCACCGGAAAAATCACCACTTTTGCCGGCAAATCATCTTACCAGCTGGTCATTGACAGCCTGGAAATCGCCGGCACCGGCGCCCTGCTCAAACTGCTGGAAGAACGCAAACAAAAATTTGCCGCCGAAGGACTGTTTGACCAGGCACATAAACAAAAAATCCCTTTTCTGCCCGACACCATCGGCGTCATCACTTCGGCCAGCGGCGCCGTCATCCGTGATATTATTCATCGCGTTACCGATCGTTTTCCCAGCCATATTTTACTTTGGCCGGCACCGGTTCAGGGCGAAGGAGCCGCCGAAAAAATCGCCGCGGCCATTGAAGGAATGAACAACCTGCCGACCGACGGCCCGGTCAAACGCCCTGATGTTTTGATTGTCGCCCGCGGCGGCGGCAGTCTGGAAGACCTGTGGCCGTTCAATGAAGAAATAGTCATCCGCGCAGTCTATAACTCCCGCATTCCGCTCATCTCCGCCGTCGGCCACGAAACTGACACCATGTTGATTGACTATGTGTCTGACCTGCGCGCTCCTACCCCTACCGGCGCTGCCGAATTTGCCGTTCCGGTCAGAGCAGAACTGCAGGCCCGCATACTCACCATCCAAAGCCGTATGTTCAGCAGCATGACACACTACCTCAACGAACGGCGCAATCTGGTAACCGGCTTGGGACGCGGCATTCCCAATCTGTCGCAGATATTGCAGGAGAGCCGGCAAAAGCTTGATGATCGGATTGAGCGGCTGAACCTGTCTTTCAAAAACCTGCTGAATAACAAACTTAACCGGATTGAACGCGTCAGCCTGCGGCCTTACTACATCAAAAACATTATTGAAAGACAAAGCGAAAACCTGAAAAGCCTGTCATTGCGGCTGGATTCCGTCTCGGTGGATTCGGTTCTGGCCCGCGGTTTTGCCTGGGTTAAAACCGGCCGCGGCAAAACCGTCTATAATCTGGAACAGGCCCGCCAGGCACCGACTTTGGAAATCAGCTTTATTGACGGAAAACTCAAAACCAAACCGATAGGAAAGAAAAATGATTTACAAGGCGATTTATTCGATTTGCTTTAGCCTGACGTTTCTGGCACCGGCCGCTGCCCAGGCCCTGACCCTCTGCGGCAAAAGTGCCCAAGGAGAAGTTTTAACGGCCTACGCTCCGGGAGCCGTCAAAGTGGAACTGAACGGAAAATCATATCCGGTTACCCCTGACGGAAAATTCATCTTTGCATTCGGACGCGATGAAGCCTCCTCCGCCAAACTGACCGTTTCCTACAGCGACGGCAGAACGCAGGACTATTCTCTCACCGTTGCCCCCTCCCGGTGGGACATTCAAAACCTGAAAGGAGTCCAGCCGCGTAAAGTAACGCCGAAACCTGCCGATCAAAAAGCAATAGACCGGGAACGTACCGATGTCCGCAAAGCACTGACCCGGCAAACCGAGAATATTTACTGGCAAAAGAAATTTATTCGCCCACTGAAAGGGCGCATCAGCGGCAATTTCGGCGGACAGCGCATTATGAACGGCAAAAAGATGAATCCGCATCAGGGAACCGACATTGCCTGCCCGATCGGCACGCCGGTCAAAGCGGCGGCTGACGGTATCGTCACACTCGCCGGCGGCCCTTATTTTTATTCCGGCAATATGGTCGTTTTGGAACACGGACATAACCTCTCCACCATCTACGCTCATCTCGACAAAGTCAATGTCAAAGCGGGAGACAAGGTAAAGCAGGGAGATGTTATCGCCCTGTCGGGAAAAACTGGACGTGTCACCGGCCCCCACCTCCACTGGGGAGCCTCGCTCAACGGCGTCCGTTTTCGGCCGGATTCGCTGCTTGAACCGCGTGATAAAAAATTTTGTTTTGATTTATAAAGCATTAACATTTATACTATAAACTGAGTCCAGTAAAAACTGAGGTTACGGGTTATGGCAATAACAAACAGAATACACGACTTGGAAATGATGACTTGCTTAATTGTCGATGATGATAAGTTCTCGAGAACATTCATCAAGAACGCCCTCTATCAAATCGGCATCAAAACCATAAAAGAAGCAACAACGGCCAAAGAAGCCGTTGAGCTGCTGAACAGCTACAAAATCGACATTATCCTGCTTGACCAGCAGATGCCGGACAAAAGCGGCATTGAACTGGTGCAGGAATTCCGGCAGCACCCGGCCAGCGAAGTCAACAGTATCCCCATCATTATGATTACTGTTGACACCAAGGAAAAAACCGTTCTGGATGCCAAAAACCTCGGCATCAGGGAATATTTGGTCAAACCGATTTCGCCGATTGCCCTGAAAAAAAGAATTTGCAACGTTTTCGGAATTAAAGAAAGAGTATAAACGTGACTGATTTGCACTTAATGTTATTGTCCGCCCTGCAAGGGCTGACAGAGTTTTTGCCTGTGAGTTCCTCCGGCCACCTGATTTTGTTTTCCAAGTTCACAACTTTTCCCGACCAGGGATTGGCCTTTGATGTTGCCGTTCATGTCGGATCAATCATCGCCGTTATGATTTATTTTTCCGAAACCATTTGGGAAATGCTTAAGGGCGTTGCCAAAACCTATTTTATCCCTAACTTTAAAAACCCCGGCAGCAAATTGGCCTGGCTGATTGTTATCGGAACGATTCCTGCCGTTATCGCCGGATTGTTTCTGGTTGAAAACGGCACGGACGAACTGCGCAGCGCCCGTCTCATCGGCTGGACGATGTTCAGCTTCGGCATTGTGCTTTTCATTGCCGACAAAATCGGTATGACCATCCGTAAAATCGAACATCTGACGGCGCTTGATGCCGTTTTAATCGGCTTGGCCCAGTGCTTGGCGCTTATTCCCGGCACCAGCCGCTCCGGCATAACCATCACGATGGGACGTTTCCTCGGGTTAGAACGCCGGGAAGCCGCCAAATTTGCCATGTTGCTGTCAATCCCCACAATTGCCGGCGCCGGCGCCTTAGTCGGCTGGGAACTCTACCAGCAAGGCAATATGGCTGAAATAATCTACGCCATGGACGGAATAACCTATTCTTTCATCGCCTCCGTATTGGCCATTTATATCATCATGTGGTGGCTGAAAAAGTCAACTTTTCTGCCGTTTGTCATCTACCGCTTATGCCTCGGCAGCTACCTGCTGTTAGATTCTTATGGATATCTTGATAATTTTTTGAAATAAATGCTTGCAATTTATTTTGAAGTGAGATAAAAGAATATCCGTTATCGAAGCCCTGGTGGCGAAATTGGTAGACGCGCATGCTTCAGGTGCATGTTGCCTCAGGCAGTGGAAGTTCGAGTCTTCTCCAGGGCACCAATCTTCACAAGCTCCTATTTTTGATAGGAGCTTGAAGTTTTTTCTCATTGATATTTCAGGATTTTTTCCATCCATCAAAAAGTTCGCAAAAACGATATTTAAAATACGCCTTTTTTCTTCAATTTGCGAACTTTTGAAAATTGCAAAAGAATTTTGGCTGAAATTCAATACCTTATCAATAGCTCTTTCCACAGAGGTATCTGGGGTCTGCAATTTCTCAATCTTGACTTGGAGCTCAATTTTTGCTGTTTCATATTCAGCATTCTTGCTGCGATAAACATCGGCAGGAACAGTTCCAGCAATCAACAAATCCAAAAGTTTCTTCTGATTTTCTTCAACATCAGCCAGTTCATTCCGATTCTTTTCCAACTGGTAATAAGTATTACCGTGAGTTGCTTCATATTGTTTTTTCAAACGAATTGCCAAAGCACTCTTCAAATCGTCATCAAAATGAATTGATGAAAGATGTTTCTCAACATCTTTCAATAGAACTTTTTCACTGACATTGTTGCAGTGTTCGCAGTTTTTCAGGTCGGTGTGTCGCAAATAGACATACTTATCCTTCTTAGTGTATGGCGAAAGCAAACATCCGCAATGTTTGCAGCGAACCAATCCTCTGAAAATGTAGGGTTCTTTGGTATGTTTTGAAGTTCGTTTGAATTTTCCAGTCCGCACTTCTGTGCATTTGTCAAACAGTTCCTTGGAGATAAGTTTTTCATAACAATGGGGATGATACTCTTTGTTATAATACATTACCCCATAGTAAAATGGATTCTGCAAAATATTCGCAAACTGGGATTTGGAAATAGGATTACCACTCTTACGGTTTCTTAACCCCCAACCTTTGGATTTTTTAACCAGCTCATCCATTGAGAACAGCCCTGTTGCATATTCTTCAAATAATTTTTTAATCAATGGACCACGGTCAGGGTCAATGATAATGGTTTTCTTCCCATTCTCATCTTTGGTATTTAAATAACCAATCGGGGCAGGACCAGGTAAAAGTCCCTCTTTGAGCATTAATTCTTCGGACTTTTTAACGTGGTCACGAGTGGCGTTGACAAACATATTGGCAGACATAATTTGCATTTGCCACATTGCCAAATCAGAACTTTTGAAATTCTTATCAATTACAAGCCCTTCTTTAAAAAAATGGAGAGCTAATTTTTCTCTTTTAACAAGTTCCAAAAGCATTGGAAACTCGTTAAAGGTTCTCTGCAACCTGTCAACAGTATCAACAACAAGAGCTGTCAACTTATTTTGCCGCTTAATATAATTAACCGCTTCGTAAAACTTAGTCCGTTTGCCGTGAAAGGAGCTCTCAACAAAGGTAAATTCCTTTGCAATCTCTAATCCTTTAAAGGAGCAATAGTTTCTCAACCTGTCCAATTGAGCATCAAGAGAGAACCCGTCCTCTTGCATCTCGGTTGAAACCCGAGCCAAAATAACCGCTTTCATACCCATCGCTCCTAATTCTTCTGCAGTTCAAGTTCTAACAATAACATCAGTAGTTGGAAAATATCTTCTCCAACTTCAATCATTTTTTTAGGATTTTTATCTTGGTAATTTGTGCAAATCATAGTTATCCCCTATACGAGTTGAAACTATATTTGCAATTCTGAATATAAATATGGATATGTATTTTAAGAAAAAGAGGATAATGACACCTCATTGAACAAAGTAGATATTACATTAAACTTTTTCAAAAGTCAAATTTCTGCGAACTTTTTTTATTAAATAAAATCAGCACATTACACAGCATCATTAAAAAAATAAATTTTCGGGTTATTTTGATAAATAAATTTATCAGAATAATTTTGCATCGCCAAAAGCTGATGTGATATTATCAATTTACAAATGACATACCAATTACAAAAATTATTTTTGTATGATGAAAACGGGGAAACAGGCCTTTTTAGAGGCACCCTCACGCAGGGAACGAACTGAAAACCTATGAAGACTAATCCATTGGTATTAGCACCGCAAAATAACCCCTCCAAAGGCGGCTGGCGGAATATAAATAGGGCACGGCTGATGATGTCAGTTAGAAATCGGGGCAATATCTGTGCTCATTGATAACCCCAGCATTTAAAATTTGGTTCTTGTTCGGATTTTAAATGTACCAACCGTAAAAGCAGGTAGAAGGTTCGCACTGGCGGTGTGCGGATTTTAAGAAATCATACTTAATATAACCAAAACAAGAAAGCAAACTCAGGCGGAAATGCCAATGCTCTATATATTTTTACCCTTGCACGTTGGGTAAAAAGAGCAAATCTAAACGGAAATACTTAAATAAAATAACTTGTTAAAATCAATTATTTAAATAATTTTCTTTTCTCAATTTTAGAAAAAAGAAGAAAACGAGCAATCTGATAGATTGCGATGTTTTTAGTTAAAACGAACATCGTGAGTTTTGGCTCAAATCAACTTATCTATCAGAAAAAAAGAAAAATAATATGATAAATACATTTATCATAAAATAAGGGAAAATATGAAAAAAACAGAAGCCAACCAACAACTCAAACTGCTTATACAAATTGCCAAAGAGCTTATTCAGGAAGGAAAATCAAATAGTTTTCGTGATTTTAGTTCCAAATATCTCAATAGATGCAGTAATTATCTTGGAACATTAGTTTATCAAAACAAATCACCAAGTGTCGCATCAATTTTAACCTTATATTTCAAACTCAATCAGGAAAAATATATGCCAAACTGGCAAATTAAATTAGCGAACACATTAAAAAATATCATTATGAAGGAGAAAAAATGAATGAAGATGAAGAATTTATAATAGATGAAGATATAGATTTTGATGAAGAATATTCAGAATTAGATATAAAGAAAAGTCAATATTCCTTTCAACAAATCAAGGATATATGTCTTACCAATCCACTGTACAAAAGACGCTATTTCAGAGACGATAGCGAAAACATTTTAAATATATGCTATAATTGTCAAAATTTTCAAGCAATCAATGCCCTATTAACCAGACGTTCAGCCAGAAGGAAATATCAATTTTCTTATACTCTACTTATGGCAATTGTATCCAATCCACACATAGAAGAAAAACATAAATGCCATATGATTGACAAATTGGTAAAATTAGGAAGCGAAATCAATCATAGCAATATTTTCGGTGAAACAGCCCTTTATTTAGCCGTACTCTCTCACCAGAAATTTGTTGTTGAGTGCTTGCTCAAAAACGGAGCTAATCCAAATATTGAGGGAAATTTTAGCATCAGTCCCCTGATGATTGCTTGCTATTTTGCTGATTTTTATACGGCATCACTTTTAATTCATTATGGGGCAGACCTAAATACTGAATCTTCTTTCCCGAACTGGAAAGTATTAGATTTTGCAATGCTTTCAGAGAATCCTGACTTTGAGTCTATGTTACGTGAGCTTGGAGCGAAAGGAGGCATCGGCTACGATTTACTGACATAAAAACAATCAAAAGTTCTTTTAATTTCACTTACAAAACCAGAGTATCAAAGCTCTGGTTTCGTTTTTATCCTATTTTAACTCTTCCGCTTTATAATAACTCAAAATATTGACTATAAAGGTGGTAAAAAATGACCAAGGAACAAGAGAGAGCAGAATTACACAGAGTTATTTGGCAAATTGCCAATGATTTGCGAGGCAGTGTTGACGGTTGGGATTTCAAATCCTATGTGCTGGGGATTCTGTTCTATCGTTTTATCTCTGAAAACATCACGGCTTACATCAATAAATTACAAAAAGAAAGCGGTATTGCTGACTATGATTATACCAAAGAAACTGATGAAAACGCCGAAACTGCCAGAGACTATGCCGTTTCTACCAAAGGTTTTTTCATTTTGCCCAGTGAATTGTTTCAAAATGTGCAGAAGAAAGCCAAAAATAATCCCAATCTCAATGAAACATTAAGTAAGGCGTTCCGCGATATTGAAGCCTCCGCACAGGGAACAGCCAGTGAAGATGATTTCAAAGGATTGTTTGCTGATATTGATGTTAATAGCAATAAACTAGGAGCAACTGTTCAAAAGAGAAACGAAAAACTGGTTAAGATTCTAGCTTCTATCAATGAATTAAAGCTTGGCAATTTTACTGACAACACCATAGATGCTTTTGGTGATGCTTATGAATTTCTGATGACCATGTACGCCAGCAGTGCAGGAAAATCAGGCGGTGAGTTTTTTACGCCCCAAGAGGTTTCTGAACTTTTGGCAAGAATTACATTGGTTGGCAAAACATCGGTCAATAAAGTTTATGACCCTGCCTGCGGTTCGGGGTCGCTACTACTGAAATTTGCCAAAATTCTGGGGCAGGAAAATGTAAAAGACGGATTCTATGGTCAGGAAATCAACATCACGACTTATAATCTCTGCCGCATCAATATGTTTTTGCATAATATCAATTATGAAAAATTTGATATTGCTTTGGGTGATACCTTAACCGACCCCAAACATTGGGATGACGAACCTTTTGAGGCAATTGTTTCTAATCCTCCATATTCAATCTCTTGGGCAGGAGACAGCAATCCCATTTTAATCAATGACCCGCGTTATTCTCCTGCGGGTGTTTTAGCACCACGAAGCAAGGCAGACCTTGCTTTTACAATGCATATGCTTAATTGGCTGGCAGCAGACGGAACAGCGGCAATCGTAGAATTTCCAGGGGTTTTATATCGCGGCGGGGCAGAGCAAAAAATTCGTAAGTATCTGATTGACAACAACTTTGTTGATTGTGTAATCCAGCTTCCCGCCAATTTATTCTTTGGCGTGAGTATTGCAACCTGCATCATCGTTTTGAAGAAAAGCAAGAAAGACAATGGCGTTTTATTCATTGATGCCAGCAATGAGTTTGTTCATTCAGGTAATAAAAACAAACTTTCTGATGATAATATTGCCAAGATTTTGGATGCTTACATTAAAAGAGAAGACGTTGAACACTTCTGCAAATTGGTTAAAAACGATAAAATCGGCGAAAATGATTATAATATCTCCGTTTCTTCCTATGTTGAGCAGAAAGATACCCGAGAAAAAATTGATATTAAGGTTTTAAACGAGCAAATCAAGCAGATTGTAGCCAAGCAAAACGAGCTACGCCGACAAATAGACGCTATTGTAGCAGATTTGGAAGGAGTGGCGTAATGACTAAAAAAAAGGAAATTACAATCAGAAGCTCTGCCGCTGAATATCTTACCTTTATTACTGCTACGGGAGAGAGCGGTATTGAGGCAATTTATGCTGATGAAAATGTATGGCTGACACAAAAGATGATGGGTGTTTTGTATAATGTGGAAACAAATACAATTAACTATCATCTTAAAAAAATTTTTAGAGATATGGAGTTGGATGAAGATTCAGTTATTCAAAAATTTAGAATAACTGCCGCTGATGGAAAAACATACGAAACAAATCACTATAATTTAAAGGCCATCATTGCGGTTGGTAATAAAGTTGATTCCCCAAAGGCTGTGCAATTTCGCAAATGGGCAAATGATATTATTGAACAATACACCATAAAAGCCTATGCGATGGATGATGAACGCATTAAACGAGGTGGTTCAATCTTAACAAAGAAATATTTTGAAGAACAACTGCAACGGATTAGAGAAATTCGTATGTCCGAGCGAATGTTCTATCAAAAGATAACGGATATTTACGCCACAAGTGTTGATTACGATGCTAAATCAAAGACAACGCAAGAGTTTTTTGCAAAGGTGCAAAATAAACTGCATTGGGCTATTCACGGGCAAACGGCAGCTGAAGTTATTTATAATCGTGCCGATGCCAACAAAGAGCATATGGGGCTAACCACTTGGGAAGGTGCACCACAAAGCAAAATTCACAAATATGATGTAAGCGTTGCTAAAAATTATTTAACCGAGGAAGAATTGCGGGCAATGGGACGTATTGTCAACGCATATCTTGATTTGGCGGAGGCACAAGCCGAAAGAAATATGCCGATGACAATGGAAGATTGGGCGTCTCAATTAGATGGTTTGTTAAGATTAACGCGTAGAGATATTTTGCAAGGAGCAGGAAAAATATCCGCAGAATTGGCTAAACAGCACGCTGAAACAGAGTTTGAAAAATACCGTATTATTCAAGATAGGCTTTATCACAGCGATTTTGACTACTTTTTAGAGTTAGAAAATATGGTCAATAATAAAGGGAATAAAGATGAATGAAATAGTTCAAAAAGAAGAGATTGTAAGAATTATAAATGATAAACTTGTTATTGATACAGGAACGGATTGGACAGCAATTATTGCGCTTGTTTTTAGTATTTTAAGCACTATCGGAATTTTATGGTGGCAAAATTATTTGAGAAAAAAAGATATAGAATTACAACAATGGAATGCTTTATATCCTCATAGATTGGAGTTCTATACTAATTTTTTCAAGACGTATAATCAATTTGTAAATTACACAGAAACAAGTTTTGAGATAAAACTTCCAAATAGAGTAGGAACTTCCCAAAAAAGAGTTTTCAATACAAAAGAATTACTGTCTATCATTCAAAAGTTTTATAATTTTTGTGAAGAAGCAAAGATTTTATTTGATAAAGATATTAGTGATTTGGTTTGTAATGTATATGGGATAATACAAGATTTAGGATATCAACCATTATCTAATATTGGCGAAACGTTACAAGGTTTAAGCACAGAGATTTCTTCTGTTGAGAATGAAGAAGAATATACAGCAGTAAAAGAAAAATTATTAAGCATACAATCACAACTATTAGACTTGAAATGGAATACTGATTTAAAAGAAAAGTTTATTCAGGTTCTAAAATTGGAGGGCAATAAAGATGAGTAAGATTGATGATTTGATAAAACAATATTGCCCGAATGGGGTTGAATATAAGGAACTTGGTGATATTTTAGATTATGAGCAGCCAACTCGTTATATTGTAAAATCCGCAAGGTATGATAGTAATGCAGATACTCCTGTATTAACAGCAGGGCAAACATTTATTCTTGGATATACATTTGAAAAAGATGGTATTTATAAAGCCAGTAAAGAAAATCCTGTAATTATATTTGATGATTTTACAACATCTTATCATTGGGTTGACTTTAATTTTAAAGTTAAGTCTTCTGCAATGAAAATGTTAAGACCTAAACCTAATTTTGACGGCATATTTAAATATGTTTTATATGCAATGGGTGAAATACATTATTCCCCACAGGACCACGCTCGTCAATGGATTTCTCAATATTCAAAATTTAAAATTCCTGTACCTCATCCTCGTGTTCAAGAAGAGATTGTGAAGGTTTTGGATGCTTTTACCGCGCTGGAGGCGGAGCTGGAGGCGGAGCTGGAGGCGCGCAAGCGTCAATATGAGTATTACCGCAACAAACTCCTAACCTTTGATAAAAATACAACGGGGGGGGGTATTAACTGGAAAATGCTATCAGAAGTATTTGATATTAAGAATGGATATACCCCTTCAAAAGCCAATAAAGAATTTTGGAAAAATGGAACAATTCCGTGGTTTAGAATGGAAGATATAAGAGAGAATGGAAGAATTTTAAATGATTCAATACAGCATATAACGCCACAGGCAGTAAAAGGAGGTAAATTATTTCCTGCAAACTCAATTATTGTTGCAACAACAGCCACTATTGGTGAACACGCTTTAATAACTGTTGATTCGTTAGCGAATCAACGGTTCACTTTTTTATCAAAAAAAGTGAACCGTTACAATGAGTTAGATATGAAATTCTTTTATTATTATATGTTTGTTATTGATGAATGGTGTAAAAATAATACAAATGTATCAGGGTTTGCTTCGGTAGATATGAATAAATTTAAAAAACTAATGATTCCCATTCCTCCAATAGAAGAACAGGAAAGAATTGTTGCAATTTTAGATAAGTTTGATAGCCTTGTTAATGATATTTCAGAAGGTTTGCCAGCCGAACTCACTGCTCGTAGGCAGCAATATGAATATTACAGAAATAAACTGCTGACCTTTGACGAGGCTGCTTAAATACGGAGTTGATTGATGAACAAAATTAGTGTCGTAGCGGAAAATCCTGAAAGCACGGTTGTTGCCGAATATCAGGGAATGAAAACCAAACAGACCGAATATCAATCCGAGGCAGACCTAGAAAAAGCGTTCATTAAACAACTGCAAAATCAGGCATATGATTATTTACCTATTCATTCCGAAAAAGACCTGATTGATAATTTGCGCCATCAACTGGAAAAACTAAATGATTATCACTTTACTGACAAAGAATGGGACAGATTCTTCAAGCAGGAAATTGCTAATCCTAATTGTGGCATTAAAGAAAAGACCAAGATAATTCAAGAAGATTACAAAAAAGTTCTTTATTATGAAAAACCCGTTGATAACTGCCCTTTTCGCAATATTCTTCTGATAGATAAAGACAACATCCACAACAACACTTTGCAGGTTATCAATCAGTATGAGACAGATGATGGGGCACGCACCAATCGCTATGACGCAACTGTTTTGGTTAATGGTCTGCCTTTGGTACATATAGAGTTAAAACGCCGTGGAGTTGATATTAAGGATGCTTTTAACCAAATTAATCGTTATCAAAACGATAGTTTTTGGGCAGGAAGCGGTTTATATGAATTTGTGCAGATATTTGTTATCTCAAATGGCACTTATACCAAATATTACAGCAATACCACCCGTCAATCTCATATCAGTGAAAACTCGGGAGCATCTTCAAAAAAAGGCAAAAAGACCAGCAACAGTTTTGAATTTACCTCTTGGTGGGCTGATAGAAAAAACAAACCGATTATTGATTTAATTGATTTTGCTAAAACATTTTTTGCCAAACACACAATTTTAAACATTTTAACCAAATATTGCGTTTTTACATCTGATGAAATGCTGATGGTAATGCGTCCTTATCAGATTGTGGCAACTGAAAGCATTATCAATAAAATCAATATTTCAAGCAATTATAAACAATACGGGACGGTTGATGGCGGTGGATATATTTGGCATACCACGGGCAGCGGAAAAACGTTGTCCTCTTTCAAAACTGCGCAAATTGCTTCAAAATTGCCAAATATTGATAAAGTTTTGTTTGTAGTAGACAGGAAAGACCTTGATTACCAAACAATGAAAGAATATGACAAGTTTGAAAAAGGAGCCGCTAACAGTAACACCAGTACGGCTATTTTGAAAAAACAGCTTGAAAATTCCAATGCCCGCATCATCATTACCACAATTCAGAAACTAACCTGTTTCATCAAACAAAATAAAGAGCATCCCGTCTATAACCAACATATTGTAATAATTTTTGACGAATGCCACCGAAGCCAGTTTGGTGAAATGCATCAAACCATTACAAAAGCCTTTAAGAAATATCATCTGTTCGGTTTTACTGGTACGCCGATATTTGCCGAAAATGCTCATACAGGGTGCAAATCCGACCTAAAAACAACAGCACAATTGTTCGGTGGCGAACCCGATGAAAAGGGCAATAAAATAAAGCCGTTGCATACTTATACAATTGTTGATGCAATTGCCGATAAAAATGTTTTGCCGTTCCGTATTGATTACATCAGCACTATGAAAGAACAGGAAAATATTAAAGATGCAAAGGTCTGGGATATTAACCGCGAAAAAGCTCTTGCGGCTCCTGAACGAATATCTCGTATTGTTTCTTATATTTTGGAACATTTTAACCAAAAAACAATGCGCAATGATAGGTCTTACAGCTATAATATTTTAACCAATGTCGCCGACATTGCCAAAGCAAAGAATCGCAAAGATATTGATGAAATTAAACAAAAAGTTCGGCTGACAGGTTTTAATTCCATTTTTGCTGTTTCTTCCATTCCGTTTGCCAAACTTTATTATAAAGAATTTAGAAAGCAAATGGCTGAAAAACCTTTGCAAAAACTCAAAATCGCAACTATTTTCAGTTTTGGGATGAATGGTGATGACAATTCCGATGACGGCGTATTTGATGAAAATCCAGAAGATACCAGCAGGTTGGATAAAAGCGACAGAGATTTTCTGGAAAGTGCAATTGATGACTACAACAAAATGTTTGGGACATCTTACGACACATCAAGCGACAAATTCCAAAATTATTACAAAGATGTATCTATGCGGATGAAAAACCGCGAAATAGACCTGTTGATTGTGGTCAATATGTTCTTAACAGGTTTTGATGCCACAACCTTAAATACACTTTGGGTAGATAAAAATTTAAGAATGCAAGGGCTATTGCAGGCTTTTTCGCGTACCAACCGTATTTTAAATGCCGTTAAAGCTTTCGGTAATATTGTATGTTTCCGCAATTTGGAAGAAGCAACCAACAAAAGCCTTGCTCTGTTTGGCGATAAAGAAGCTGGCGGTATCGTATTGCTCAAAACCTTTGCTGAATATTATAATGGTTATACAGATGACAAAGGGAAATATGTCAAAGGTTATAAAGAACTGATTGATGAATTAAAAGAGAATTATCCTGCTGGTGAGCTTATCATTAGTGAAAAAGAAAAACGAAGTTTTGTTAAACTATATGGTGCAATTCTGCGATTAAAAAATATTCTATCTTCATTTGATGAATTTGCAGGAAAAGAAATTTTATCCGAACGCGATGTTCAAGATTATCATAGCCAATATCTACGGATTTATGACGAATTGCGCCCACAAGGCAAAGAAAAGGACAATGTTAATGATGACCTTGTTTTTGAGATTGAACTGATTAAGCAGGTTGAAATCAATATTGATTATATCTTGATGCTGATTAAAAAGTATCACGAAGGTCATATGGAAGACAAAGAAATCAAAGTTAGTATTTTGAAATCCGTTGATGCCAGTATTGAGTTACGCAGCAAAAAAGACCTCATTGAAAACTTTATTGATTCGCTCACACCAACCAGTAATGTTGATGAGGATTGGAAAAAATATGTTAATGAACAGAAAATAACAGAGCTGAATAAAATTATTGAAGAAGAAAATTTAAATAAGGAAGAAACCTACAAATATGTCAACAATGCCTTCAAAAATGGTTATGTTCAGGAAAACGGAATACAAATTAATAAGGTTTTACCTCCACTGCCGATTATTGACCCGCAAAAAAGACGGCAAAAAAAGAGAGAAACCGTTATTCAGAAAATTATCGCATTCTTTAATCGCTTCCGCGATATTTCACAGCAATTGATTGGAGAATAAAATGACCAATTATCCAAATTCCGCATCTGCGTATTCAAGGTATGCACAACAACAAAAGAAAGAAGAGCAGGATAAGCTATTTCAACAACAATGTGCCATAGCCAGCCTTGAAGAGGCAAAAAAGAATACACAGTTGGCGGAGAAAAATACAAAAATAGCGGAAGAGAATAATGAAATATGCAAAAGTGCTTTGAGTAAATCTATTATAGCCAATAGATTATCGTTTATTTCTATTGTCATTGCGATAGTTTCACTTGTTTTTGCTATTTGTAAATGAATTGAAAACCATTAGATGTTTTTCTTAACTAATTCACGAGCGTGGTCAATATCGCCTTTCATCTCGCCTTGGCTAAATATACATCCCAAGCAACCAAGAACAGAATCACATCGCTTACATTTAGTATCTATAATCTTGGAAATTGCTTTCAGATACTTCATAATTTCTGCATTTTCCTGTTTTCGTAACGATTTCAAATTTTCATTAGTCATTTTGTTTCTCTTCATTTTTTAAATAGCTATACACAGTCGGACGAGTTATTTTAAATTGCTTGGCTATACGAGCTATCGGTATTCCTTGCTTATGCAGAGCATTTAATTCAATAACTTGCTCTTTGGTCAGCTTATTCTTACCACCTTTATATCTGCCTTTTGCTTTTGCAATCGCAATCCCCTCACGCTGGCGTTCCAACAAAATAGAGCGTTCCAATTCAGCCACAGCCCCCAACATCGTCATCATCATTTTTTGATATGGGTCTTGTTTTTCATCGCCCTTGAATGTCAGGTTTTCTTTATGAAAGATAATAGTTGCTCCCTTGGAAGTAATTTCTTCAACCAAATTTAGCAAATCACGAGTATTGCGAGCCAAACGGCTCATTTCGTGAATGTTGATAATATCTCCTGAACGGATATTTGACAACATCGCCTGCAATTGGGGGCGGTTGGTGTCCTTACCGCTAATTTTCTCTTCATAGAGCCTATCACAGACGACATCTCTCAACTGTCGTTCAGTATTTTGCTCAACAGTAGAAACTCGTATATAGTTAAAAATCATTGCTTAACCTCAAAATGTAAAATCTATATTTAAGAATATATTTTACATATGTAAAATCGTCAAGCAAAACAATTTAGATTTTACACTTTTGAAAATGTAAAAATAGGGTATAGTTGGATTTAGCACACTAATCTAATTACTTTTTTTGCTAGATAAATTGCATTCCAAAAGCTTTATATCATTTTGAGAAGACAATATATCATCGGGCATTATCAATGCTTTTTTATTAGCCAATAATAGCTGGCTAATTACATCCGCTTCAATTTCATCATATCCTAATGTTTCTGCTCTATCCATATCTCGTTGAGCTTGCTCTATATTTGATAAATTTAAATTACAAATTGCTCGACAATAATAAATTTCTGACAAATAATATTTTGTATAAATATATTTTTCTTCTTCAAATCCAGGAAGTACAGCATTAAAATAATTTAGGGCGATATTATATTCCTTTCTTACTAAATTAATCATTCCCATCACATTTAAGGCCGTATCATTTTTAGGTTGTTTTTCAATAACCTCTTTTGCTATTCGTTCTGCTTCTTTATAATTTTTACGTTTAAATTGAATATAAGCTTCATCTTGTTTAAAATCTTGAGAACTTTCATTTAAATGGTAATTTTCAATTAGAGAATAGGCCTCTTCAAATTCCTTTTCATATGCAGCAGAACGGTAGTATACATATACTAAATTTTTGAAAAACGTATTTTGTGAATTCTCATTTAAATGAGAAAAACTAGCCCTACAATAATCTAATGCTAATTTAGGATTAAATAAATCAAAGAAATAAATAGCAGCAATATTATATAAATATTCAGCATCGTTAGAGGAATACTTTATAGCACTTTTATAATAAGAAATTGCCTGAATAGACTTATCCTCAACTAAATAAATACTTGCCTGAAGATTATACAAATTAGATAAAAGACAGGTATCAGAAATTTCATCTTTTGATAATTGACTTATAATTTCTGGAACTAAAATGCGACATTTATCCAGCTGTTTATTCACGAAATAATAGACCGCTAAATTATAAGATAGTTTATATCTTATCTCTAGAGGCAATGTCCCTTTGACAGCCAACAATCTTTCCAAATTTAAGATTCTATCCGTGAAAGTACTATCATTTGCTGCTTCTGAATATGCTACTTCCAACAAAAGCCTTAATTTTTCTTCTGCGCTAGGCTTTTTAACCTGCTTTAGCTTTTTTGTAATATCTACAATTACTTTTTCGTGTTTTCCTGCTTCAATATCACCTAGAAGCTGTTTGTATTCATTTCCTTTATTATCATTTTTAATTTCTTCTTTTACTGCCGTTTCATTTACAGGTGCCGTTACCAATAAATCTTTTTGCCAACTATCATCTTTATATTTATATTCATTTTCATTACCAATTAATTCCTCTGTTTTTCTACAAATATATCTATAAACAAAACTTCTTGCACAATGAGGACTGCAAAAATAAAACAATGTTACAGCAAAAATCGCCAATATAACCAAGCATATTAAAGAAGAAGAAATGAGCTGTTCAAATATTTTTTCATTGTATAAATAAATCGCAAAAAGAGAAAATAAAATAAATAAATTTAAAATCAGAATAAACAACACTTCATTAAGTTTATATTTAATATTCTTCTTTTTTTGAACTTCCAAAACCATAAAATATCCTATCTTTTTATATCATCTTTAGAAACAAATTTATCAACGATAATTAGCAATATTAAAAACATTACTAGGAATAGAAAGACGTTTGTATCCAGATAATTTTTCTAAAAACTTATCTGTAATTCCCTTTGAAGCAAGATAAAAACTTAATTTACCATTTTTATCTAACATCTCTAACGATTTATTTAAAATAAACGGCTGTTCCATTGGCAACTTATCATCTAAGGGTTCATTTTTGGTAAATCCCTTATTACTTAAGTATATAAAAGCAGTTCTATATTTAGCTGAATTAATAATTCCTAAATCATAAGCTCTATGAACTATTGCACCTAAAGAAACTTTCCATTTAGCTTTTAATTCAACTAATCTCCTCCAATCTATTTTATATCCACTAAATAAAAAGCTAAACTCTCTTAAAAAAGCCCCTCGCGGTAATAAAAATGCACTTGCAAATCTATTAGCCTGAGCTTCAGTTTCTACATCTCCAGTCGGAACATCATTATGCAGAATAATATGACCGCATTCGTGAGCTAAATCAAAACGAAGACGACAAACAGATTCTTTTTCTGGATTTCTAATAATTATAGGACGCTTTCTATTAATAGAAAATGCATCAATCTTTTCAGATACATCTGAAAACTTTGTAATAACAACTCCCGCTTTTTCTAGATAATATGCAACATTTTGTATTGGGTAATCTAAATTTATTCCCCATTTTCTACGACAATTTTCTGCAGCTAACTCTATGGCTTCATTGCTGTCTGGGGATGCTTCAATAAAATTAATCTCAGGAAGAGAAAGTTCATCATCTATGAAATTGATTAAATCTTCAAATAAACTACTCTGTTGTAGAGCGCGCTCCTTTATTGAAATAGCTGTAGTCCGAGCTTTTCTAAAATGGCATTGAGATTCCATCATCACATTAGATACTGGTTGTTCAAAAAAATTAGGAGCAACATCTAAAACATCAGCCAAGGCTTTTATAAATAATTCATTAGGTAGTTTTGAACCATTTTCTATTTGCTGTATATATTGCTTACTGACATCTAATTTATCACCAACTTCTTGAAGTGATAGCCCCCAAAAAAGACGAGCTTGTACCAGTTTTTCTTTAAAGAAATTAGGCATTTAATTTCTCTTTCTTTTCTTCTGACTTATAAGATATTTCAATTTCTTCCAACGACTCATTTTGAATATTTTCAACAGGCGTTAAAGACGCAATAAGTCTAACATCATCATTAGTAACTGCTGTCTCGTACAAACATTCTATTGCTTTACTCTTCTTATTCAAGCCAATAAATGAAATTTTTGAAATATCAAGAGTTATATCCGTTTCAATTACAAAACGCCATAAAATATCTTTAGGATTCCCAATACCATCAAAAGCAAATAAATCATACTGCTTTTGCTCAATTTCTTGAAATTTAAAAAGTTTTGAACTAGGTTTCCGAGTATTGTCTTTATAAAACTTGATAGGAACTCCATTTATTGAAAAAAGAAAAGTCTGTCCTTTATCCTTCAATATTTCCAAAAAATCAAACTCGCCAACAGCATCTCGTATTGCTTTTCGGCACCACTCTCTTGACCTAACTCCATTGGACCAAGGTGTATCTCCATTTTCTGGTTCATACCCATTCAAACAATTTATTCTTGCTTTATATAAAATATATGCTATCTTATCAATCAAATGTTCATCAAGCCTTTTATTATATTCGCTAGGTTTTTTTGTCATTATAAAATCTTTCTTTTGTTAAAATTAATCTCTTTGCAATTTGACTAGAGAGGATTTCATAAAAAAAGTCAAGCGAAATAAAATTTGTAAACTGGTTTGTGGATATTTATTAAGCCCTTTAGTTTTAAAGGGCTTAAAATTTTTAAAATGTTCTAATTTTACAATTGGCTAACATATAAAATACCTATAAATTCCAAACAAAAAAATCTGTTTTCTAAACATCACAGATAAAAAACAGGTATAATATTTACACTTTCCGTCAGCGGCAAATGCGTTGGGGCTAAACAGACAACAGCTCCTTCTCCAACTTGAAGTTCAGCTTTTTGTAAAACATCAAAATTCTTTATATCTTTATTATCTGGATTAGTTTTTTTCTTTATCTCAATAGGATAAACTTTGCCATTTTCTTCTAAAATAACATCTATCTCTTTTTGGTCTTTATCACGATAAAAAGAAATATTTGGCTTTCTTCCATTATGAAGATAACTTTTCAATATTTCTGCAACAACAAATGTTTCTAATATTTCACCGCTTTTAGCACCTGCTTCCAATGTTTCAGGGGTACTCCATTTTGTTAAATAACAAACTAATCCTGTATCCATAAAATATATTTTAGGCATTTTGGTCATCCGATTACTAATATTTTTAGAAAAGGGATACAATAAATAAATCAACCCAGATGTTTGTAAGATAGATACCCAACGCTGAACTGTTGATACTGGTTTCCCTATATCTCGTGCAACATCAGAAAAATTCAATAGTTGTCCGCTTCTTGCAGCTAACGCTGTTAAAAGCTCCAAAAACTGCATTTCATCACCGCTATCAGTCAAATCACGAATATCACGCTCAATATATGTCTGAACATAAGAACTATAAAAATCTTCCCAATCAACATTTTCATCATTATTCAAAGCAGGATAAGAGCCACGCCATATATTCCCATAAAGTTCCTTTAAATCTAAAATTTGGGCTTCCTTACTTCTCGCCGAAATCCATTCAAGGGTAGGAACAAATTTGTCGTAAAAAGGTTTTCCAGCCAATTCTGGTAAAGAAAAACCTTCTAAATTAAGAATACCCACTCTTCCAGCAAGGCTTTCTGATACACCTTGCATTAAATGAAATTGCTGCGAACCAGTAATCCAAAACATTCCTTTTTGCTTTTTTTCATCTACAATAGCTTTAATATATGGCAAAAGTTCAGGAGCATATTGGATTTCATCAATCAATAAAGGTGCTTCAAAACGTTGTAAAAATAAGGCAGGATTCTCTTTGGCTAATTTACGGTTTTCTAATGTATCCAAAGAAACATAATTACGATTCTCTTCACAACATCTAAATACTGTTGTTTTACCGACTTGCCTTGGTCCTGTAATTAACACAACAGGAAAAGAAGAATTCATCCGTTTTACGGCATTTTCAATAGTTCTTTGAATATACATTTCCAAACTCCGACCAATTTATCATCTGATATTAAAATAGTCGGAAACAATTTAAAAGTCAAGAAGATTCCGACTAATTTATCATCCAATGCTAAAATAGTCGGAATTTTAATCGTTTTCATTTTAGAAAATACCCAATATTAGTAATTTTCTAAAATAGAATAAAAATGTTATGAAATTTCCTTATTGGTAAATTGGGGAGTTTTTGAATATCTTTTTAGTTAAAAATTTCCCTATCGGTAAAAATTTATTATTCAATATTCATTTTTCCACCCATTTATATCAGATGTTTCATCAACGATGGAGTTCAGCAATTCGTCAACTCTGATGCACCATAAAAAGACCTCCTTTAAGGAGGTTTTTTTTTACGGTGAATCAACATTGTTGTGAGCCCGAGACGGCTAACCGCAACGGCTGCCTGCAATATTTTGGGCCGAAACGAGGTTAGTTTTGCGGCACACGCAAAACTCATACAGATAAATATTTTCGCTAACCTCCTTTAAACTGCTGGAAAAATAATTAATCCTATATTATAATAAACTATATCCATCACATAAGGAGGGTCTCATGGAGACAAACACCACCGTTGAAAACCTTCGTGCCGAGCATGCGCGTCTTGACGCCATAATCCGCGAAGAAGAGAGCCACATCTGGAAAAATCTGATCAGAATAGAAGAGTTAAAACGGGAGAAACTCCGTAAAAAAGATGAAATACTGCGCCACTCTTTGCAGAATCAATAAAATTTCTTTCTCCTTAACGGCTTCTCCGGTATCTTCCGGGAAGCCGTTAATTTCCTGAGCGTTTACCAAAAACTAACTTCTGCCGTGCTAAATTCGGAACAAACACAATAATTCGGGAATTTAACCATGATTAAATTAATAACCGCAATTTTCTTAGCCTTAGGGGTCATAACTTCGGAAAGCTTTGCCGGCGTGCGTTCAATCGTCAGCGATTCCAGCAACTCCGACGTAGCCGTATCCGGCAACAGCAACGGAAACGACTACACTTACGAAGAGCCGAGTTATGATCTTGATCCCGCCGTACAATGTCAGAATTCCGGTTTTGCCCGCCGCGGCTGTCCGTCCGGATACCGCCCGATCGGCGAATGCCCTTATGACAGCAGCTATTATGCCGGGTGCTGCCTGGCCAAATATCAATATCTGGCCGAAGACTGCATCGCCGCCCACATGAAACCCAGCGCCGACAATTGCATGGGATATTATGCCTGTGAACAAATAGAAACCCCTCAATAGAATGAAAATCATCCTTAAATTGAGGGGGTGTCATATTAAATTATCTTTCTAATATCCCTTACACGGCATAAAATAAATTTTGTGAACAATACTTCCCTGCACAACATCCCCTCCTTTAACAAAAAACAGAGGAGTATAGTGATCGCCATATTCATAATCCGTGCCATTGAGTGTTAACCTGGAAACAGGTTCTCCTGTATCTGCATTTGTTCCTCCGCTAACATAAACCCAACCGCAAGATGACGTATTCTCATCACGCCCAATTGTAATCGGATCTCTTGCGTGACTTCCTATTCCACGATTCAAACGCTTTCTTCTTGTATAATCCGGCCCCATTTTATTAATGACATCATTCGCCGTCACACAATTATACCTATTGTCAAAAGGACATTTAAGAGCCGTTCCGATACATTCCGATGTAGAAGTCAAATTATACCCTAAACTTTCACAAGAGGGAGATTGAGCACAAGACTGAGCTTGAACACTCGCTGAGGAGAAAGCTATCAATAAAGATAACATCGCTCCTGCAATTTTCACACCATTCTTTTTCATTTTCTTTCTCCTTTTGTTATTTAACCCAACATCTTAAAGCGCCATTGCACCAATAATTATCCAAATCTTTATAACCGGTAGCACAGCCGATGGTGCAATATTTCTGTGAACAGTCTTCATACTCACAAATATTCCCCACCGGACAGCTGTCCAGTTTGCATTTGTTTTCACAGGTCTTGCAATTATTGTAATACTTGATGCCGTTCATCTGACAATAGTCGCTCGGCGTAACCGGCCCGAGTTCCGTACAGGTCTGATTATAACCCGGCTTGCATTCGCAGGCGGAATATTTGGTCGTACCGTTATAGGTACAGCCGGTTTCCCGCCCCTGTTGGTTTTGCCCGGTACAGGTCTCGGTATAATTGGACGGACAGACACATTCCGAATAGTATTTTTTACCGTCTTCGGTACAGGCATCTCCGGAAACGACCTGCGGTGACGCACAGCTTTCGACCGGATAAAGCGTACGGTTGCAGATACAGCGATATTTGCCGCCGCAGCCGTCTGAACTTAATTCATTCGGATAT
>QWCN01001423.1_pt1 | contig 36900 bp, 38 predicted proteins | sample 1972711 | NCBI WGS metagenome assembly QWCN01 (sample SAMN09866707, study PRJNA288562) | Human gut metagenome isolate term1_stool, whole genome shotgun sequencing... | isolation source: gut | host: Homo sapiens | place: USA: California
TCAAGTTGCCGCCATAAATCCGGGAAATACCGATATAGCTTCCGCAGTTCTTCTAAACTTTGGAGCGGGCAGCACCAGCAGGAAACACGGCTGAAAATAGCCGTCCTTGTCGTGTCCTTTTTGCTTGTGTTGCTTGTCAGCGTGTTCGGTCTGGTTTCCAAAAAGCAGGACCTGCGCTATATGGCAAGCGAACTCATTGACACCGCAACCGTCAGCGGGAGCGTTGGGCAGGAGGTGCAGAAGCGGTATGCACAGTTGTGCGAGGAAACGGGATTGCACCCATCCGTGAACTGGACAGCGGCGTATTACGATGCGGCAACCGGAAAGGTCCAGCTTGGCGATGTCATTTCCGTTTCTCTGGAGACGGAGACATCCATCCTCGGCTTCGGCGGGGTGCTGTTTCCGGTGAAGCTGACGGCGACTGCTTCCGGATTGTCTGAAATCTACTGGAAATAGGGTGCGGCTATGAAAATATGCAAAAACAAAAACGGATTTTCCTATCTTCTTGTCTGCGTCATCACGCTCTTTGTTGCCATGTTGATTGTGGCAGGGCTGAGCTAAGGTAATCTACAGGTTGGATGATGAAATATCTTTTAGAAAATGCTCTCTTTTTGATGGCTGTAGCACAGACCATGGTGACTGCACAAATTTTCATAAGAAAGAGATACATTTTAGTGACACTTATTTTTGCAATCAGGAAGGCGTTCACTTTCATTGTGCTAAGCACCCGGAAATTGAACTGGAATCAGTTCCTGACGATTATAAAGTACAATTAACTTGTCCTAAGTGTAGAAATCAAATAGATGTCGACAGCATTGAGGTATTAGCATCTCGTTGCTTGAAGGTCTTAAATAGAGAAGTTTTTAAAGACGCAAAACTTATACGCACGGATGATTGGTATACTCCTGAAATTAAAGATAGGATAAAAACGGAATCAAATTACCGATTGGTTTCTAATATAAAAACTGATAAGGATGGAGACACAATCATTGTCCTTTATGTCAGTCATGCGGGTTCAAATGAAAAGGTTCAGTATTTTATTAAGCCTGAAAAAGGTCAATTAACGAGCGATCATAAAGATTTGGATCCAGCGAAGATAATTTCTAAAATTGAAGTTACGCTAAAGGATCGCGTCTTGACTCAGAAATACAATGAAGATCTCTAATTGAAAAAGCACTAAATAGGTTCGGAACCTGATGGCTCCGAACCTATTTTCTTATCTCAAAAATCTTGAATTACACTCAATCCCCCGCAGGTTATATCCCATCTCGATGAGGTGGGATATTTTTAATGCGATCAGATTGATGTCCGAGTTCATGGCACGGGCAATTTGCTCCGCATCATACTCATAATACTTGATGTAGTTAAGGATCTCTCTGTCATCCAGCGTAATGGTCGCCAGAATGATGTTCGCTTCATACTCCTGTCGCGTTGACATGTTATAGAGTGTGAATTCCGGGAAATATTGCAGGGTTTCCAGATCTTTTCGATGTGCCTGGTCGTGTCCGATTTCATGACCGCAGACCAGAGTGGCTTCGCGTTCCGACAGATTCTTATTGAGAAAAATGCAGCGGTTTCGTTTAATGACCTTGTAGAACCCTTTCAAATTGCCGATTTCGCAGTTGTCGTAAATCTGAATGCCGAGACCTTCTGCAATGACAAAGGGGTCGCGCGTCTTAAAGCGCCGGACAAGTTTTTCGCCGATTTCGGCGCATTGTTGCTGATTCATGATTACACCCCCTTTACCAAGAAGTATGATACACGATGGACTGTACAATAAAGCGGACTTTTATTTGCAATACTTCTTCGGAGTGTATTTTTTGTTTTTCTCCTTCGCATCCCAATAAGCACGGTTGATGGCTGCCATGACGCCTTCTTTGGCGTTCTCGTCCAAAGTTCCGCCTGCAAACAGGGCGGTCACTTCGGAAACCAGCTCATTGACATCCCGCGCGGATTTTGCGCCGCCTTTTTCGTGTGCCTCGATCACAAAAGTTTCTTCACTGCCGAGCAGATATTCTGTGGTGGTGTGCAGGGCATCTGCAATCTTCTGTACCACTTCCATATTATTGGGCTTTCTCGTCCCCAACTCATAATTCTGAATGCTCCGTTCGGTAATGCCGACTGCGGAAGCCAGACCTTTTTGCGTTATTCCGGCTTGTACCCGCATGTCCCGCAAACGATCTTTGAACGCCATGATTCTCACTCCTCAAAAAAGATTTTGTAACACGAACACTTTTTCGTGGAAATCTATTGACAACGAAATGATGTTCGTGTATAATAGAAGTGCAGCACGAAATTCTGTTCGTGAATATAGTATAGCATACGAATGTTCGTGTGTCAATAGGAAAGACAAAAAAAATGTTCGTGCTGAGCGAAATAATTTCCGTCAACAGTAAAGATTCTGACAAAAGCAGGGAAGCCCCAAAGAATACAGGAGGGAGCGGTTGCCGCACCTTCGGAAAAAAAGGAGACTGAACACTGTGAACCCCGAATGCAAGAATCTCGAATGGATTGCCCGACAGATGTACTGTCCCAATTGCGGGACAGTGATTACTTCCTATCAGCAGGGGAATATGACAAAGTTTGAATGTCCGAGATGCCGTACGGTTTCCGTGCGAAGCTATAAAAGCCGTAGGCAGGATGTGATTCTGCTCACCATACCGAAGGATCTTGTCAGAATATAGTCCGACTGTTTTCCTACAATACAATATATATAATTGAATACTGCGAACGACGCAAGTGTGCCTGGCTGAAACAGTGCTAAGTTAAGTCGCGCTTGCAGGTCTCGCGTAGAAATTGGTGCGCGTCAAGCCGGTAGCCATTACCGTGAAGCCGCCGATAGATAGAACATCCTATGGGATAACTATGGGATTGCCTATCTGTCGGTGGCTTTTTTGCTGATCAGCAGATACCAACAATCAAGAACGCTCCCGACAGAGAAATCTGAAGGGAGCGTTTTTATGTTGTCCGGTTGGCAGACCTACATAGCGAGATACCCGTAATCTCCGATTTTTGATTTCAACCACAAATTCAAAAATCAAAAATTCAGGAGATTACAAAATGAGAAACGATTACAAGGTTATTTGCGAGAAGAAGTATTATGTCGTATTTACGGATGGTCAGGGAAAAGAGCAGAAGATTGAGATTCCCAAGGAAGTCGCACAGGTCATTCAGGGAGAACAAACGAAAGAGAATACCATTCGCCGGTCTGAGGAAAGACATACGGTTTCTTTTGATGCTATGGATTATGAGGGAGACTTTTTCGCTTCCTATGATTCTTATGAGCTGGACGGCGAAACGCCAGAGCGGTCCCGTGAAGAAAAGGTTCGTGCGGTACTGAAAGCCATGAAGCCGAGACAGGCGGAACTTTTGAGACTGGTTTATCTTTCGCATTACACGCATGAGCGGATTGCGGCGGAAAAAGGGGTGTCAAGACCGGCAGTTACACAGCAAATCCGGACGGCAGAAGCGGCGTTCAAAAAAATATTTGAAAAACTTTTCTGAAAAACCTTACAATTGCCCCTTATTTTGTCGGTATAGTGAGGGAACGAAAATTCCCCAAAAGAAAAACTGAAAACTGAATACTCATTTCATCAGCACATTACCTGCCCTGAACTGCGATGAGCGGTTCAGCCAAGTCCGAAAGGCGCGCCATGATCTCCCTTGACAACGGAGGGAGCGATTCAGCGATACTTCGGATGAAACGGAGCTGCACTCCGTGGAGGGCGATGACCGGGGCGAGGGATAATGATACTTTTGCAGCCGAAAGGCGCAACCGGCGGAGTACCCGGCGGAGGTGAGATTCCTATGGAGCAGGTTCGCAACCTGCCGCTGATGAACTTCCCAATATCGGCTTTGCCGACCGCACCTGGGGTGTCGAGGACAAATAAGGTGTGTAAACGATTCCCGGAGCAAAAGGAACACCTCACAGTGACATAGAGGAAACCTTCCGGGAATCCGGATACATACCGGAAATGCCGATACGGGAAGTCCGCAAGGATGGGGATTCGGAATCAGAAAAAGAAAGGGAAGTACACATGGAAAAGAAACTGTTTCACTATGAAGTCCGCCTCAGTAAAACCGAGAGCCGGATGCTTCACAACAACGCACATCTGGCGGGGATGCCATGCTCGGAATATCTGCGCACCTTGATCAAAGGTTTTGTGCCGAAGCAGGTGCCGAACAAAGACTTTCACGATGTTCTTCAGCGGCTGAACAAAATCTGTTTGGAACTGTCGGAAGAACAGAATCCGAGACTTGTCAGAGAAATCCGCAAAACGGTAAAGCAGCTTCAGGAGTTGTATCTCAACATGGATTCCGTTTGTACGATTCAGTTTGAGAAGGGAGGGAATGCGGAATGACGAAACCGATGAGTCTTACAGGTTTTGCACGGCGTGTGGAATATATCAAAGCCCACCGCAAGGATAAAAAACATTCCGAAAGCGCGGCGGTCGCACGAAAACTGAGCAGGCAGCTTCGGGAAGTGCTTTGCGATGAGCAGGACAACCTGAACCGTTGGCTGGAACGCCGTCCCTGTATTGTCCGTTCCCCCTGGGAAGAAGGAAGGGAACAGGAGGTCATAATCCGCAACGATACGGAAGCGCTCTACTATTTCCTGCTGTATTGCCGGAAGGTCAATCTCCGGGAGAGGATCAGCGAGGAGTTCGCCGATTATGTGGCGTATATCCTGAGCGTCTGTTACTGATCGGAGGCGGCGCGAACCTCTCCGGAACCCGCGCGGCGGGTTCCTACATAGCCGATGAGAATCGGCGAATATTTCCTTGGAGGAACACATGAAAGGATTTGTAAAAAGGGGAGAGGTTTACTACGCCGACTTCGATCCGACCGTCGGTTCCGAGCAGGGCGGTGTGCGACCGTTGCTGATTATTCAGAACGATGTCGGCAACAAGTACAGCCCCACAACCGTAGTTGTACCGATTACCAGTAAGGTCGGAAAGAAATCGCACCAACCGACCCATGTTCCGGTTCAGTGCGAGGGGCTTTCGATGAACTCCATGGCACTGTTGGAACAGATCCGCACATTGGATAAATCCCGTCTCAAAAGCCGCGTCGGGGAACTGGATGCCGAAACGATGAAACGGATTGAAACCGCCCTGCTGATCAGCGTGGGGATGAAGGAGAAGAGTCATGGAGGATAAAAGCAAGCTGAAACTGATTTATGAGGACGGTAAGCCCGTAATGAAAATGGAGAGCGACGGTGTGCGTATGACTTTCCGTTTTGCCGAGCAGGAGCCGGAAACGGATGTCAAAGAGAACATCGTCAATATCCTGACTTCTCAGTTTATACGGCGCACGGTTTCGGCTCCCTGATAGGGGAAACAGAAAAAGCGGCTGATGCAAGAGCACATCAGCCGCTAAAGGATCGGTTATTTCAGAAGGTCAAAGAGATACCCTTCATCCGATTGATGTTTTCCGTGTGTCCGGTGGTATTCGGTAATTGCCGCTACCAGAACATCGATTCGGTCGCCAAAATAATCGCTGTAAAATTCGGTGGAATTATCGTACTTTCTGCGATGATAGATCAGGTTTTGCTTGCAGAAGTCTTTGGGTTTCTGTTTCGACTTGACTTTTTCAAAATCGGCAACCTTGTTTTCTGCAATAATGAGAAGAATTTCAAGCTCCGGCTTGGTACAGAACTTTTTCTGCGTCTTGATTTCAGACGATAATTCCTTCGGGATTTTCAGCGCATCCGACATCTTATCCCCGATACGGTAAATTTCAAGTTCGCCGTGATAGGCGTCGAGTGCCGGCTTCAATTGCGGAGATGCCAGTTGCCGCGCATGGAACGGACGCATATCGAGCAGATCGTCCCGCGAAAACTTCAGCTTGCCATGGTCGAGCAGGAGGTTCACCACCCTCAATTCATTCGGACCTTCGCACATGATCAGGATTTTCTTCATTTCAAGAACTCCTTTTTGATGCTCATCAGGTCATCATAATTGACGGAAGTCTTGAAAGCGTCGTTATAGAACTGACGGCTCTTGGAAAGCTCAACACGAATGTCGAAGTTTTCGTACATATTCTCAGCAACAATCTTCTTGTCGGCACGGCAAACCCAAATATTGTCCTGACGGTTGAACAGATCAAGCAGTTCGCAGTAATGGGTGGAGAAATAGAGTGTTGCGTTGCATTTGTTGACCGATTTGTCTTTATACAGGTTGATGATGTTTTCGACGAGCGTTTTGTGGAAGTGGTTTTCTATTTCGTCGATGATCAGGTCAAACCCGTATTTGAGCGAGGCAATTACGGTGACATACAGGAGCAGTCCTTTTGTTGTTCCGCTGGACAGAATATGAATAAGCTCTTTGTCCGATACCGTCTTTTTCCCTGTGGTCAGAGACAACTCATAATTGTGTTCATCTTCCAACATGGTAAGCGACTTGATATTGCCGTCAAACAGATGCAGTACTTTCGACAGAACAGAAGGAGAGAGTTTATACAGCTTCAACGCATGGAACATCAGGCGATAGGTGTTTGCGCCTTCGCCGTCCGAGTTGAAATAAACCGCTCTCGTTTCCTTCTTTTTCAATACGAAAAATACAATGGAAGTGTCTTCGGGGAGAATGCCGATGTTTTCGACCGGCGTGAAATCGTCATCCGAAAAGATGGCTTTGGCTTTGGACTTATAATAGGTTTTCTCGGATAACTCCTGATGGGAGAAGGTCGCTTTGTTACTGAGGTTCTGAGAAGACGCAATATCCGTGGAGTACCGATAAATCTTCCCGTCATGGTAGAAGAAAAGAACCAGATGGATTCCGTCATAGGAGTAGTTTTTATCTTCCAATGAGAAGTTGCCGAGAATGGAGTAAGCACAGTCAAGAAGATCGAGGAACGAAGTCTTACCGGATGCGTTTTTTCCGATGAAAGCGACGGTGTTGTAGACAAACAATCCGTCTGCGATTTCCTGAAGCTCGTATTCTTTATCTTCCGTGGTTTTCTTGGATTTTGCGGTAAAGTCAAGGATGCAGTCATCCTGAATGTTCTTAAAGCCGGACGCTTTGATATAAAGTAATTTCATGATCTTACCCTCCGTACTTATATTATACACCATGAAACGAAAATAAACAAGTACTTTGGTTAAATTTATCTGAAAATATTTGAAAGTGACATATCGAAATGCGATAGAACAAAAAGTGACAGTAAAATTGAGTGATAAAATTACTTTGCCGAACATTCCGCAAACCCATCCGCACATTTGTCAAAACGGGCAAAGGGCATTATACTGATAGGCACAGAGATTCCCGTACCGGAAAGGGCGGGCGAGAGGAGACATAGAAAATGAAAAGAGTGTATTGCTTGTATCGGGTTTCCACCACACAGCAGGTCGATGTGGTCAAAGACGACATTCCGATGCAACGGATTGCCTGCCACGATTTCGCCGCCAGAATGGGATGGACTATCCTGGTTGAAAAAGAGGAGAAAGGCATCTCCGGCTTCAAAGTATCCGCCGAAAAGCGGGACGCCATTCAGGAACTGAAAGAAGCGGCGCTGAATAAAGAGTTTGATGTTTTGCTTGTTTTCATGTTTGACCGCCTCGGAAGAATCGAAAACGAAACGCCGTTTGTTCTGGAATGGTTTTCCGACCACGGCATTGAGGTCTGGAGCGTCAATGAAGGACAGCAGAAGTTTGATCAGCATGTGGACAAGCTGATGAACTACATCCGTTTTTGGCAGGCATCGGGGGAATCCGAAAAGACCTCCATCCGTGTCAAGACCCGTATGCACCAGATGGTGGCGGAGGGGATCTATACAGGCGGCAGTCTGCCATACGGATATATGCTTGTGGATAAGGGAAGAAAGAACAAGAAAGGGCAGGTCATGCGTGATCTTTCCGTCTGCCCGGAGGAAGCGGAGGTTGTGCGTGAGATCTTCCGGATGATTGCCGAGGAAGGATACGGAAGCCATCGGATGGCTTCCTACCTCAACAAGAAGGGAATCAAAACGCATAACGACCGCAATTTCACAAGCTCGTACATCCTGCGTATCATGAAGAATGAAATCTATCGCGGATTTCTTTCCAAAGGCGGGGTGAAGTCAGAGCGGCTTGAGGACTTGCAGATCGTTCCGGACAAAGTGTTTTTTCAGGTTCAGAATATCCTGGAACAGCGCAATGTCAAGAATGACGAAAAGCGTCAGATCGCCCTGACCAATCGGGGAAAAGCACTTCTTTCCGGCAATATCTACTGCGGTCATTGCGGAAGCCGGCTTGCCACCAGTCGCGGGTTCATCCGATACACCCGTGCGGACGGCAGTCAGCGCAGCGATTCTCGTGGTCGGTATGTTTGCTACCACAGAAGCAGGGGACTGAACGATTGCGATGGTGCATCGGTCTATGATTCCGAACGGATCGACCGGGCGGTGCTGAAGGCAATGAGCCAAATCTTTGCCAGTATCAGCGGATGCCCGGAGGAGGAGAAAATCGAGCAGGCACAGAGAAAAGTGACGGCTGAGTTTTCTCTCCAAAAGAAACGGCTGGAGGATCAGATCCGCAAGGACACCAAGCAACTGGAAAGTCTGCGCAGCGAGATTGTGAAAGCACTTGCAGGGGAGAGCGACTTTTCCGGGGAGGATCTGGCAACCGCCCTTCGCACGCTGCGTGAGAAACTCGATGTCGAAACAAAAGAACTGGAAAAACTGAAAACGGAGGAAGCCGACGAGAAACGGACAAACGATATGATCATCCCGGCATATCGGCAGTTCAAAACCTGGTCGGTGGAATTTGAAGAATCGTCTTTTGAAGCAAAGAAGATGATTGCCGGTCAGCTTTTCCGGAGGATTGAAGTACGCAAAGACTATGAGATCACTTATGAAATGAACCTGACTTACGCCAAGTTCTGCGAAGAATGGCTCCGGATCCACCAAACGATCACTGCCACCGAGTAATCGGTGGCAGAACTTTTATGGGGCGGGGAATATCAAAATATTCCCAATGTCTTGCAATTCACGGTGTTATGTGGTATAATTATATTATAGTAGATGCTTCATTTTTTACATAGATCATTCGGGTGCGCTTTTGGTGTAAACAGCCCCGACTGCCAGAGCACCTGACTGTTAATCAGGGTGTCACTGGTTCAAGTCCAGTAGGGGGAGCCATCTAAGATAGACGAAATGGCTATCTACCTAAAAACCCTTGAAATTCAAGGGTTTTTTCGTATTTTTGGGGCAAAAAACATCTTTGGTTTTTACGGCTGTAAAATACCGACATCAGAGACTCGAACGAGCGACTTATTGCCAAAAATACGGGCAAATATCTGTTAATCACATTCACGACACCGAATGACTGTTAATCAGGCGAAATACCGCCGAAAAGACCATCTGGCACTGACCACTACCTGTTTACAGTCATCCGCCTTTCAGTGCAATTTTCTTTGATTCGGAGGTGATTTCATTGAGCAAATATGAGCCGCTTTGGAGGTTCCTTTGAACGGATAGAAGAGATTCTTGGTTTTCCCATGGATCATTCTTTCCTGAATTATAAACAGGAAGCAGAACAATTTGGATACCGTGTCGAGAAAATTTCGCTCAAAGAAAAATGGGTGTGCTTTGTCCGCATTGCCGTACAGCGACATCATACCTTTGCAAATCCTCCTGCTTTCCTATATAATATAGGTGAAGAAAGGCAGGGGACACACATGAAAAAGAATTACGAATCCGTTTACCGCATGAAACTTACCGGCTATCAGGTCAGAACCGCCATCGGGATTCTGAATGAACGCCGTCTTACATTGAAGTCACAGGGATGCACCCTTGAGAACAGCGAAGAATATGTGGGCGTATTTAACCTGCTCAGCCGTTTTCTTGACCTGCTTCCCGCCTGACACAACTGAATATCCGAAATCAAGCCATCTTTATACCGCAATTTCGCGGTCAATGAAGGTGGCTTTTTTTATTGCCAAAATTAAAAATCAAGGAGGAACCGAATGTACATTGAAATGAACCCAACCGGGCTGACGCTTTCCGACCTGATCTGCGTTGCCCACCGAAAACGAAGCGAGGACACCGGCTTTCCGTATGCCGTGCAGTCCTGCCGATGCTCTAACTGCCGTTATGTCAGCGAAGGTAAGTGTTCTCTGAAAGAGTGTTGCTGTATGGCTGAGCGAGTAAAAGCGCACACCTGTACCTTTGCCGAGATTCTGAACACCTGCTTTGCCAATATTAAGGACAATGTGTTCCACTATCGACTTCGCCTCGCTGCGGAACGCGCAACCATAGCAAAAACCTGTTTTCGTGACAGGGAACACAGAGCAAGATTTCAGAAGGCGCTTCACCGAGTGCGTGGAAACGATAAAAATCTCATCGCCCAACTGTTTATCCTTACCGCAACCGAAAGTCTGTGGGGCGCATCGGACGATGCCATAGGAAAGAGCAGTATCTCTTATCTTGACATTGACTTCCGTGCTTTTTCCGAAAACGACTATCTTTTCTACTGCATTGCTTATGACCTCGGAAACGGAACCTCGCATACGGACATAGAGGATTTGTCCAATGATGAAGTCGTGGACTTCGACCTATTCCGCGTGGTGTGTTCCGCGATTGCCATCTCTGTTTACGGTTATGATGCCATCCGTGTGTCTGAGCGATTCCGGAAGCATAAGCGCAGAAAGAGCAGAAAGGGCGGGTGGAAGCATGGCGAATGAACCGAACTATTCCTCCAATCCCTCAAAGGACGAGCCGAAGAAAGAAAAGGTTCGTGTAATTCCTCTGGAATACATTGACGAGTTTCCGGGGCATCCGTTCAAGGTGTTGGATGATGAAAGTATGCAGAAGCTGATGAACAGCATCGAGGAGATCGGGGTGCAATCGCCCATTGTCGCACGAATTAAAGAAGATCAGAGATACGAGATCATTTCCGGTCACAGGCGTGTTCACGCCTGTCGCAGGCTGGGGCTGAAGCTCATTCCGGCGATTGTGCGTGACCTTTCCCGTGATGAAGCAATCATTGCTATGGTGGACGCGAATCTGCAAAGGGAACATATACTGCCGAGTGAGAAAGCGGCGGCATATAAAATGAAGATGGATGCAATGAAAAGAAGGGCAGGCAGACCAAGCAAAGATAATCCCCGACCAGTGGTCGGAGATTTAGAAACTGCCGATATTGTGGGCAAGGAGCTTGATGATTCGGGGCGACAAGTACAACGCTACATTCGTTTAACAGAACTTGTCCCCGAACTGCTTGAAATGGTTGATCGGGAGAGCATTGCTTTCCGTCCTGCCGTGGAACTTTCGTATCTGTCGGAGGACGAACAGCGCAATCTCGTGGAAACCATCGACAGCGAAGAAGCGACACCGTCACTATCGCAGGCGATTCGCATGAAAAAGCTCAGTCAGGAGGGAAAGTTGGATATGGACAAGATATTCTCCATCATGACCGAAGAAAAGCCGAATCAAGCGGAGACGGTGAAATTCAAATCGGACGAACTCTCGCGTTTCTTCCCGGAGCGCACCCCGCCCGAACTGATCCGGCAGACCATCCTCAAACTACTCGACGCATGGCAGAAATCGAAAGCAGCGGAACGAACGACAGTGCGCCGCAGTCGTGACGATGCCCGTTAAGACCTTACCCGAAAACAAACGGTAAGGTCTTTTTCTTTTCCCCTTCCTCACACTCTAACCCCTTATACTAACAGTTTACTGACAGGAGAGAGTATAAGAGATTAAGTTATATATATTTCAAAAAGGAGTTGGTGACAGATATGACTGTGTAAAGAACGCTCAAAATTCACTTCAAGGGAGGAACCATGTTCAGAAAAATCAAGGCGTGGATACGCCGAAAACAGACCGTGATCAAGGCGGTCACAGAAAACCAACGCGGCGAATTCTATGTGGACAAGGTGATCGGCATGATTATTGCCGTAGTTCTCGGCGGCTTGCTGCTTGCCGGACTGTACGCTTTGTTCAACAATACGGTTCTGCCGGGACTGACGGATAAGATTCAGTCCATGTTCAGCTAAGACGGATTCGATTGGCGGAGGCGAATCCGTTTTTCATTTTCCGCACAACAAAAAAACAAAATCAAATTTCAAAAACGAAAGGGTAAAAAACCATGTTCAACAAAATCAAGAATTTCTTCAACCGCTCTAAGAAAGCCATCGACAACAAGTGCAACGAGATCTACTGCAAGGCGCAGACTGCCGTTGCCAATGCCAAAGCCGAGTTCTATATCGACAAGACCGTCGGGATCATCATCTGCGTTGTGGTCGGTGTTCTTCTCATGGGCATTGTGTATGCCTTCATCAAGAACAACATTCAGACCCGCCTCGACACCGAGATCGGCAATCTCTGGGACTATGCCGGCTGATGCGGTCAGTCCTGTTTCCTGTAAGTAATCCAAACAAAATCATTTTTTCAAAAACGAAAGGGTAAAAATCATGTTCAACAAAATCAAGAATTTTTTTAATCGTTCCAAGAAAGCCATCGACAACAAGTGCAACGAGATTTACTGCAAGGCGCAGACTGCCGTTGCCAATGCCAAAGCCGAGTTCTATATCGATAAGACCGTCGGGATCATCATTGCCGTTGTGGTCGGCGTTCTGCTCATGGGTATCGTGTATGCGTTCATCAAGGGCAACATTCAGACCCGTCTCGACACCGAGATCGGCAATCTCTGGGATTACACCGCATAAGCGCGTAAGAACTACTTTTCGGGGCAGGTGCAGGAGAAGCACTTGCCCCGGCTAACGGAAGGAGGATATGATGCCGGAAATGATTCGGATACTGTGCGAGGGGCTTGCAACCGTCCTGTTCACACTCATCTGTATGCGCTGTCTCTGCAAAAACATGAAGCAACGGGACTTTCGCTTTGTCCCGTGGCTTCCGTATGTGCTGACCGGGTGCGGCTCAGCGATGCTGTTCCTGCTTGGCGGACTGTCCCCGTGGACATTCTGCGGGATCGCATTTCTGTTTGTGCTGCTGTATGCGTCCGTGCAGGACCACTCTACTCATGAAGCGGACGATATACTGTCCGTTATGATGCTGATGCTGGCGGTGACAAACATCTCGGAAGCGACCGTTCTTTCACAGCTTCTCGGTGCTGCCATTGTATGCGGTGCGCAGATGCTCATTGCCCTGTGCGGAAAGAAACGCATGGGAATTGGCGGTGCGGACATCAAGCTGTCTACGGCTGCCGCGCTTCTGCTCGGATTCTATAAGGGGGTTATCGGCTTTATGCTCGGACTCCTGATTGCCGTGGTTGCACAACTTATCATTACCCACAGGAAGAAAGAGCAGAGAACACAGCCCTTTGCGCTCCTTCCGTATTTGTCGGTCGGTCTTTGGATCGGCTTTCTGATTTGAACGAAAATTGGAGGTCATTTATGAAAAGTAAAATAAGAATCACCGGCAACCGAACGGTGATAGGAATTATCTGTATTGTCCTCGCTCTCGGTATCACATTCGGGATTGCACCTCTTGTCAACCGCTTCACCGACCGAAAAGTGGAAGTGGTACAGGTAAAACAGAATGTGGAGCGAGGACACCTGATTACCGAGGACGATGTGGAGCTTGTCAAGGTGGGAGCCTTGAACCTGTCGGACAGAACGGTGAAAAATAGGAAGTATGTCGTCGGCAAGTACGCCGCGACCAACCTTTACGCCGGGCAGATCATGATTGCCGACCTTGTTGCGGAGAAAAGCAACAGCGCGGATGATGTGCTGTCCGCTCTCGACGGAACCAAGGTTGCCATCTCGGTCAATATCGCGTCCTTTGCGCAGGGGCTGTCCAATAAGCTTCAGAACGGAGATATTGTCAGCGTCATTGTCTATGACAAGGAGACGAATCAGTCCCATGTGCCGCCCGAACTCCGGTATGTAAAGGTTATCACGACCACGACCGGCGATTCGGTGGACAGCGATCGGAAAACCGACGCAACACAGGCGATCACGGTTACACTGCTTGCCTCTCCCGATCAGGCAAAGCTGCTTGCTTACCTGAATACCACAACGACCTTGCATTTCTCTCTTGTATGCCGAGGGGATAAGACAGTCGCCGAACAGTACCTGAAGGTGCAGGAAGATTATCTTGCGTCCCACTCGTCGGAAACCACTTCGCAGGAGGACACCAATGGGTAAGATCATCGCAGTATGGGGGACACCGAATAGCGGAAAGACGGCTTTCACCATGAAGCTCGCCGGGCATTTGTATGAGACGGGGAGACGGAGACAGACAAAGGTCGTTGCCGTCCTCACCGATGTCATTGCCCCCTCCATGCCTGTTGTCTTTCCCTTATATCGCAGTGAGGATATTTACTCGCTCGGTGAACTGCTTGCCAAGACCACAATCACGGCGGACGATATTTTTTCCTATACCACGCTTCTGCGCGGCAGGGAAAACTTCGGTGTTCTCGGTTATCGGGACAAAGAGAATGCCCACAGCCACCCGGCATATACCGGAGAAAAGGCGCTGTCCTTTCTCAATATCCTTGCCGCCAATACGGATTATGTGTTGGTCGATTGCATGAGTGAGCCGGAGAACAGTATTCTGACGCAGACCGCACTTGCAACCGCCGACAGTAGCGTCAGATTGGTAACACCCGATCTCAAATGCCTTTCCTATGTGCTGTCGCAGTCGGGACATTTCATGACACGCGGATATATGCCGCCGACACAGATCACTGTTATGAACACCCCGAATCAGACCTTCGCCATGCCGGTTGCGGACGCAAGAAGCCATCTCGGAAAGATTGCGGTTACGCTCACGTTCTCCGCGGCGCTTGCTGAACAGAGTCTGGAGGGCAGTATGAGTGAGGTGTTGAAGGATCGGCATTTTATGCAGGCGGTCGGGATGATTGCCGGGAAATTGAGGTGAGCGTATGCCGAAAATCGATTTAGCCTCCCTTTCGGGTATGGTGCAGCAGTATATTTCAAGAAAGTATGCGGCGGCACTCATTGACCGCACCAAGGTGGCGGAACTCAAAGCGTATATTGCGCAGTACCTCTATGACACCGGATTTACGGTGGACGGCTATACCGAAAAAACGCTTGCCGAAAGACTGTATTCGGAAATGGCGGAGTATTCGGTATTGACGCACTATCTCGACGATCCCGATGTAGAAGAAATCAATGTCAACGGTTGGGACGACATCGCCATTACACACCTCGACGGTCGGATTGAAAAGACCAAAGAGCATTTCTTTTCCCCGCAGCACGCACAGGATGTGGTCAAAAAGCTGCTTCAGCATTCGGGTATGATTATCGACAATGCGTCACCCTTGGCACAGGGACATCTGCCGAACAATACCCGTATTACGGCGGTGAAAAAGCCCGTGGTCGATGAAGAACGCGCGATTGCCGTCAGTATCCGTAAACTGTACCCGCAGAGAGTGGACAGGGACAATCTGATCCGCACAAACGCACTGACGGAGGAAATGCTCGGTTTCCTTGAAACCTGCATCCGATACGGCGTGTCCTTTGTCGTTGCGGGGCGTACAAGTTCGGGTAAAACCACACTGCTCAACGCCTTGCTTGCAGGGATTCCGGATAATAAGCGGATTTATACCATCGAATCGGGTGCAAGGGAACTGTCGCTTGTCAAGCGGAACGGAGCAGGGGAGGTTATCAACAATGTGGTGCATACCATCTCCCGTCCGTCGGATAACGAGGCATATAACATTACGCAGGCACAATTGCTTATGGCAGCACTCCGTTTCGACCCGGACATTATCTGTGTCGGAGAAATGCGCGACCGGGAAGCATACAGTGCCATTGAAGCCAGCTCTACCGACCATACGGTGGTATCTACCGTGCACGGCGGGGGCGGGCGTTTTGCGCACAGAAGAATCGCTTCGCTTGCCTATCAGAACTTTGAGAAGCAGTCGCTGCAACAGGCGGCGCTTGCTTTTCCGGTCGTTGTCTTTGCGCACAAGCTGGAGGATAACTCCCGTAAGGTGATGGACATTACCGAGTGCGTGGTCGGTGACGACGGGGAACTCATCTACCGCAAGCTGTGGCAGTACAGAATTTACTGCAACGAGTATGAGAACGGGCGATTCCGCGTGGAGGGAAAATTTGAGCGTGTCAACCCGATCTCCGACTCTCTCCGCTTAAAGCTCCTGCGCGGCGGTGTACCGCAGGAACTGCTGGGACAGTACACCGGAAAGGAGCAAACAGAATGACAGTTGTCTATATAATCAGTTTCCTGCTGATTGCCTTTGGCATTGTCCGCATCCTCGGACTGACGCCGGAGAGCATCGGCGCAGATGTTTCCTCTATCCTGGACAGGAAAAAGAGCCTCCGCGACAATGCAATGCGCGCGAGGGGCAAGAAAAGAACCAACAAGCTGGTGTTGTGGCTGGATAAGATCCGCCGCGCACTATCTGACACGGGAAAAGAAAAATCTTTCGGCGTGGCTTGTGCCGTGGCATTGCTATTGATGATCCTCGGCTGCGTCGGTGCCATCGTTATCGGAAATCCGTTTCTGGCTCCCGTTCTGGCAATCGCACTTGCCATGATCCCGTTTCTCTATCTGCTTCGCACCGTGGAGCAGTACGAGGAGCAGGTGAAGTTAGAGCTGGAAACCGGGCTTTCCGCAATCACTTCTTCTTATGAGCGCACTATGAACCTCAAAAGCGCGGTGGAGGAGAACATCGACAACCTCAAACCGCCCGTCAAGGGACTGTTTCAGAGCTTTCTTGTGGAAATCTCGGTTATCAATCCCGATGTCAAAGCAGCAATCTGCCACCTGCGGGAACGGGTAAAGGACTGTGTGTGGGAGGAATGGTGCGATACCCTGATCTCGTGTCAGGACGATAGCCAACTGATCGGAACGCTCTATCCCGTGGTCGAAAAACTGACGGATATGCGTATCGTCAATGCCGAACTGAAGGTCATGATCTCGGAGAACAAAAGAGAATATTATATCATGGCGCTGATGGTCGTTGCAAACATCCCGCTTTTGTACTTCCTCAACAAAGAGTGGTACGGAGCGCTCATGTATACGACTTTCGGCAAGATCACGCTGGCAATCTGCGGCGCGGTCATGCTCTTTACCTTTTTGAGGATGCAGAAATATTGCAAGCCGGTCGAGTACCGGAGATAAGGAGGGCGTATGATTGTTTTACAGATTATCATCGGTGTGATTGCCGCAGTCGGCGTCGGGTTCCTCTTGGCAGACTTTATGAAGATTCCCTCACTGAAAGCCTCCAAAGCGGCAAACAGCGTCGGACGAAAGGGCAAGAAAAAGACGGGCGTCATCGAACTCTACCGACGGGATTTTGCCACCAAGCTGGCAGGGAAGCTGCATCTGAACGAGTTCAAACGCGCAAATCTTTTGATTGACCTGCGCACGGCGAATATGGAGATCACACCGGAGCAGTATATGGCGGATGCCATTGTCAAAGCGCTCATGGTCGGAATTCTTGCAATTCCGGCATTTTTTATTTCCGTATTCTTCGGCTTTCTCATTCTCGGTATCGCGCTTTTTGTGTATTTCTCGGAATCCAAAAAGGTGACGCGGAAGATCAGGCAGAAACGAGCCAATATCGAGTACGAGCTGCCGAGGTTGGTCGGACACATTGAAAAACTGCTCACGCACAGCCGTGACATCATCTATATTTTAGAGTCCTATATCCCGATAGCCCGTCCGGAACTCAAAGAGGAGCTGTTCATTACGGTTGCCGAAATGCGAAGCAGCGGTAATATCCGCAACGCCTTGGATTCCCTTGACAAGCGCATCGGCTCGGCGTGGCTGAGTGAAGTCGTGAGAGCATTGGAAACCGTGGAGAATTCTGCGGATACAACGGCACTCTGGACATCACTTTCGATGAAGTTCAAGGAGCTTCAGCGGCTGAACCTCAAAGCACAGGCGAACACCGTGCCGCGCAAGGTCAAGAAGCTGTCGATGGCGCTGATGATGTGCTTTTTGCTCATCTACATTGCGGTCATCGGGCAGGTGCTCATGAACTCCCTTAGCGGAATTATGTAAGGCGGTGATCGGATGAAAATGAAAAGGATTATGAAAAGCACCCGGGGCGAGGGCTATATTGACCTTGCCGTTGCGGTGCTTGTTCTTGTTTTTGTATTGGTCATCGCAATCTCTCTGTGGTCGGCGATCACCCTGAAGCAGGATATGCGGTATATGTGCGAGGAACTGATCGCCACAGCAACCTCTACGGGAAAGGTCGGAGAGGAAGTGGAACAGCGATTTGCAGAACTCTGCGAGGAAACGGGCATCACGCCAACGGTCACTTGGAATACGACCTATTACAATGCGACAAAGAAGCAGGTGCAGCTCGGCGAGATCATCACCTGTACCCTGACGCATGAGATTACCTTGCAGGGCTTCGGAACCTTTACGCTTCCGTTCTCGGTCACAGTCACGCAGTCGGGACTGTCGCGTGTGTATTGGAAGTGAGGTGGAATAGGAAGATGCTCAGAAACAAAAATGGCTTTTCGTATATCCTGACCTGTGTTCTGGTGCTTGCGGTGGTGATGATGATCGCCGTGTCCGTGCAGTATTCACTCGTGTTCAGCCTTGTGAGGAGCGAGAAGGAAGCAAGCCGATTGGCGTTGGACAGTCTTGTGACCAAATATGCGGTGGAACAGTATGACGCACTCAAACAGGGAGAAGCGTATGCAAGTCATATCGACCGCACACAGCTTGTCCGCCGCGCTTACGGAACGCTTGGCTTTGCGGATGCCGGAATCACCGAAAAGACCGTTTCCAAAGGCGATGCGTCCTATACCGTCAGCCGCCCGGAGATTACGGCGGCGCACAGCGGGAGCATCGGTGTGACTGTCCGGTACACCATGACCGTACCGTTCCGCGCATTCGGCAGAGTTGTGGCGGAGATTCCGATTCCGGTGGAGATCAATGCAATGCTCAATGAAAAGTATTAAAGGAGAACCAACATGAAAAAGAAAAATAATGTTATGATGATCGCTGTCATTGCGATCACCCTGCTGATGATCGGTTGCGTCATCGTGATGGGGATTATCCGAAACAGCAACCGAAACAATCCGGATGTAAAGCCTCCGGAGCAGACAACGGACACAACAGATACAACACCTCCGAATCAGACAACACCGGAGATCCCGCCCATTACCGATGACGGAAAGGGAACGGATTCTGCCCCGAAGCCGGGAGATGTGAGTATTGATGTGGAACTGCCTGTCGATGGCAGTCGGGATGACAAGCCCGGCATTGACGGCGATGTCGCGGTCATTCCTGGCGTTAAGGAGGATACCGAATGAAGAAAAACGCAATCAGAATTCTGTCGCTGCTCCTTGTGGTCATGACGCTTGTCGGGGTCATTTCGCTCCCGGTTTCGGCGTACAGTTATCCGATGAACTACACCATCACTTACAAAACCAAAAGCGGGAAAGTGCTTGGCACAAACAGCGGAACAGTTGATGGTGCAGCAGAAACAAGAAATGCGCTCAGAATCACCTCTCCGTCTTATGCCGGATATGCGCTTTCCAACTATAAGGATTCTACAGTGACCGGCTCTATGATCTCATGGAATTTTCCGGCTTCAAACTATGTCAGGCATGGCACTGGAAGCTATACTGTTTATTACGAAAAGGCGTACACTGCAACAGTCAGATATCTGTACGGCAACAGTGGACGCTCGGCGGCAGGGAACAAAACCGCAACGGGTAAAAAGGGAGATCAGTATTATATCTCCTCTCCGCGAATCACCGGCTATACGCCCAATAAGTATTCCGTAACCGGATACTTTCCAAGTGGGGATGTTTCCGATACCGTCTATTATTACGAAAACACCTATGCTATTGCGTATAATGCAAACGGCGGAAGTGGTGCTCCCGCAAATCAGGTCAAATCACATTTCACACCGTTGAAACTTTCCACGCAAAAACCGAGAAGAACAGGTTACACCTTTCTCGGATGGAGTACGAGTTCAACCGCAACGACCGCCACGTATTCACCGGGAGACACCTACACCAATAATGGTCGTGTTACTCTTTATGCAGTCTGGGCTTCCAAAACTTATACCATTTCATACGACGCAAACGGTGGCGGCGGTGCGCCCGGCTCGCAGAGAAAAACTCATGATATAAAAATACTGATTCCTACGGTAGAACCGGTAAGAAACGGATATACCTTTCTCGGGTGGGGAGTGAGTAGAACCAGTACCAGTCCAACTTATCAGCCCGGCGAGTGGTATTACTCCAATATCAGTCGTACTCTCTATGCTGTTTGGCAGAAAAACGGACCGGCAACCTACACCGTTTCGTATAATGCCAATGGCGGCAGTGGTGCGCCGGGCAGTCAGACCAAAACCGAAAATGTCACGCTGACGCTGTCTCCTGTATCGCCCCGCCGCACGGGGTATACCTTCAAGGGCTGGGCAACGAATAAATTCATGCCCGGTGCACAGTATCAGCCAGGCGGCAGATATACCGCAAATGCAAGCGTGACGCTGTATGCGCTCTGGGATTGTGCGCATACCACCACGGAGAAACAGTGGTCGACCGGCTGCGCGTGGAAAATCGTCTGCAAAACCTGCGGGGCAACCATGTCCTCGGGGACCACACACGGTCCGTATGCCTGCGGGAACTGGACGTATGTGAATGCCGCTCAGCACATGCGGACGAAGGAGTGCGGGCGCGGGGATTACAGCACGGTCGAGTATGCCAATCACAATGCATCCCCTCGGTATACCCCGTATTCCGAAAGCCGGCATCGGACAGAATCATACTGTGCCGACTGTGGTTCGGTTATCGGTTCGACCGAATATGAGGACCATACCTTTACCAGTATCACGGCAAACGGGCAGATCGTATCCACCTGTTCGCTGTGCGGATATACGAAAACCGCCGCGCAGACCTATACGGTCAGTTACAACGCCAATGGCGGTTCCAATGCTCCGGCATCTCAAACCAAGGTTCACGGTGTTACTCTTACGCTTTCCTCGACCATTCCGTACAGATTCAACTACGAATTCCTCGGATGGTCTGTAAGCAGTTCGGCAACGACGGCAACTTACACCGCAGGAGGCAGCTATACGGGCAATGTGTCGGTTACGCTGTTTGCGGTCTGGAGGTACAAGCCTGCAACCTATACGGTCAGTTACGACGCTAACGGAGGCACGGGTGCACCCGGCAGACAGACCAAGACCTACGATGTAACGCTTACCCTGACAACCATACAGCCGACCCGCAAAAACTATCTGTTTTTGGGTTGGTCGAAAGACAGAAATGCTACTTCGGCAAGTTACACAGCCGGTGGTAGTTACACGGATAATGCCGATGTAACGCTGTATGCAGTGTGGCGCTATGACCCCGAAACCTACACCGTTCGGTATGATGCGAACGGTGGCACGGGCGCTCCTGCAAGTCAAACAAAAACCTACGGAGTTCCGCTGACGCTCTCTGCGGTCAAGCCGACGAGAACCGGATATGAATTTTTGGGTTGGTCAACCGATCCGATGACAATGCTCACAAATTATGCTCCCGGCGAGAGATATACAGATGAGGCAAGTATAACGCTATACGCCGTCTGGCGATATGTACCCAAATCTTACACTGTCAGCTATGACGCTAACGGTGGCGGGAACACCCCTGCAAGTCAGACCAAGACCGAGGATGTCACATTGATCCTGACTTCCACAATCCCCGCAAGGTACGGTTACACTTTCAAGGGGTGGGCAACGAGCAGCTCTGCAACATCGGCAACCTATCAGGCGGGAGGCAGCTATATCGCCAATGAGAGCGTGACGCTTTATGCGGTATGGGAGATCAACACCTATACCGTGTCCTTTGATGCCAATGGCGGCACGAATGCTCCCAATCCGCAGAAAAAGACACACGGACAGAATCTTATCCTGACGGTTGCAATCCCTACGAGGGCTAACCATGTGTTCCTCGGTTGGGCGACTGACAGCACAGCAAAGTCCGTTGCATACGCTCCCGGCGCAACTTACACTGCCGAGGAAGATGTAACGCTTTACGCAGTTTGGCAGGAGAGAAACTACGACTTTTCTGTCAGCGATCTCACGGTGACACCGGACGAAATCGAACAGTATGGCAAGGTCACGGTCAAGTTCCGAGTGGACAATTGGGACAGAAATCTGCCTTACGCGAATGTCCCTGTTGAAGTGCTATTGAACGGCACGGTCATCTATTCGACTACGGTCAATTTCTCGGCTTATGGTGTACAGAATATCGTGTTTACGCTGAATGTCGGCGCGAGCCTCGGCACACAGACACTTGTTGCAAGAGTCAACTGGGCAGATCATAATAGCGAAACGCGCACGGGCAACAATTCCGTATCGGCAACCTTCACTGTCAAGAAAGTGGTTGAAACTTCAACTTCCACGGTATCCGTGAACGGCGAATACACAGAGGGATCGCAGGTCATTTCGAGCTTTTACGTGAATAATGAAGGCTCATCGGATGTTCTGCCCGAAGATAATGTGTCGTTCGATTTCCTTGTGTACGCATTGGAAAACGGTACGGTCAAGGTCGTTTCCCAACAGACTTGGGATAAGGTTGTAATCCCCGCAAACGGCAGAAACCTTGTCTACTTCAAGTGGACTGTCCCGGCAGACAGTGCAGGAATAACTTACTTCTGCAAAGGAACGATCACACACGAAAATGCCGGCAAGGAACAGAACAGCGACAACAACACGACCGAATATGCGGTTGTGGCAACGGACTATGTATTCTCTCAAACTCCGAATACCCGTTTTGAGAAAAATGCTCCTGCCGGATACTCGCCCAATGCGACATCACCTACAGCAAAAGCAGGTTCGGCAACCTGGAATATGTGGGTATATGAGAATGGCAGACTTGTGTTGAAATCCTACGGTATAACGGTTGGTAACACAACTCCCACAGTAACACCCGGTTCGGGGTGCTTGACTGCGGAAAAGGTCGGAGCGACATGGAAGATGAAATCCGGTTATGGTATTGCACTTTCGTGGAATCCTGCTTTGATTGCCAAGTCCGGATATATCATGCCTAATGCGGATGCCTATACGGAAGCGCAGAGTGTGTACGCAACTTTCCCGGAATTCGGGTATTCTGTTGCAAGCGAAAAGTACCGCACCCTTGAAAAAGTCGGCGGCGCTTATCGGTTTATTGCCAACCCCAATGCGGACAAAAATGAGCGTGTGCATTTCATTCCCGTGTATGTAGCCAACGGCAGTTATACCGTTTCGGTAACGACAACACAGATTTGGACTCCCGCCGGAATGATTACAGCAATTCGCAATGCCAATACACTGACCATCGATGGCACGGTGTATGACGATTACTATCAGGGGAACAAGTGATGTATGGGATAGAGAAAGAAATGATCGAGGACTACGGCGTTGAGTCCTCGGTCTGGATCGGCGGAAAGCGTATTGTCCTCGGAATCAATGAAGAAAATACGGAAAAGCCGCGGTATATGTCCTGCATCGTTACGGATAACGGTCTGTTCGGACGGTATGAGGGCATCACCACCGACGATTATTTTGAAGCATTGAAGCACTTTGGAGAGAATATCTGTGCTGAAAGCATCATTTTGAGGAATGAACAAAAAATCGACGGCTTGAAAAACACCGCGTGCCTTACCCCAAAAGACATGATCCCGATTGATTGGCATTACAGTATCAAGGAATGTACGGTTGCAGTCAAGCCGGAAGTGCTGAGTGAGGGGTGCCGGAATATCGGCAATCAGCTCTACTATATCGTCGGCGGATTCGGTGCGGAAGCAAACAGCCGCGGGAGTGCCTGCTACGGATGGAACCTCTGCCGCAGAAAGTATGAGCGCATCGAGCGCTCCGAGGTAATGGGGATTGTGCCGGAATCGCTTCTGCCGTATGTTGCAAAGCAAACGCTGGAGGACATTCATCACGGATTCCTGACAACGGATTTTGAAAAGAAAAGAGGGGAGGAAAGATAATGGCAACGATACACGCAAAACATTTGTCCATCCTGCGAAGTCTTGTAGAGGCGGGATGTAAAGATGAAAAACAGATCGCGTTGCTGACCATTCGGGACGCGGTAAAGCTCCCCCGCAGTTGTCGGATTGAGCTTGCAAGTGTATTGGAATGTATGCAGGCGGTCAAAGAAAACAAACTGCTTTCCTATCTCGTGGACAACACCGATGAAACGGCGGAGGGCGGACATGAAGCTTGAGAAGATCGCACTTTGGCGGGAAACAGGACTGTTTACCGAACAGGCGGACGGAAGTCGCGGGTATTTCGGTTTTGTGCGCGGAGCATTTGCCGGAGATGAGATTAGCATTGACGCAGGACAACTGCATATTCCGGCGGAAGCACAGTATGAGTATGAAACTCTGCTGTGCTTTTTGCGCTCTGCGGATGCGTCTTTCCTCTTGAAAAGCGCAGCGGCAATGACGGCGGTCTGCTCGGAGCGACTGCAATGCCATATTCCGTATGCCTTCGGTCGGGAATGCTTTGGCTTTCGTGTGCTTTCGGAGCACTGTGCATGGTATATTGCCTGTACTCCCTGGAACGCAATGAAGCCGTTTGCAATCTATGCTTATGACCGCACGAAGCTGATGGCAGCGCTTGCAAAGGAAGTCGGACTGCCCGAAACATGCTACGGCGTAACGCCATACAGCGGAGAGCGGATGCGCATCCGTTACGGAGATAACTGCTTTGAGGGCTTTCCGCAATACGGGCAAAACCGCGAGGGAAACAAACAGTATGCCGCCGAACAAAATAAGACACTCAAGGTGACGAAAGCGCAACAGGCGGCAATGGAAGGAGGCGTGATCTACGGCTGGGATACCCCGGCCGCAGATCCGCGCAACTATGATGAAAGCGGATACTTCCGCACAGACGCGGAGGGGGCAAAGGAGAGACGAAAATGAAAAATAAACCGGAAGCAGTAGAAACGGAAGCCGAGGAGCTTCTGTTTTACTCTGACAGAGAACGGGATGAAGCGCTCGGAACCATCGGGCATCTCCGCATAGATTTCGGCAGAAGCGGCGAGGAATTCAACTGTACATGGTTCGACCATGCAAACAGCGAGAAAAATGACAGCTATTTCAAAGAGAGTTTCGATATGTTTATCGACGACCTCCGCACGGGAGTGTTGAAAAGCAGAGCCGAAATGCGTAAGTTCTGCTACGGAAAAGACGAATGCCGAAACAGTCATTCCTATACGGAGGACTGTTGGGGCTTCAGGGTTCTGTCAGACAGGTACGCATATTATATCCGCTGTACGCCGGGGGCAGGTGACTATGAGTGTTATATTTACGCTTATGATAAAATCCATCTGATGGAGTTTCTTGCAGAGGAAAAGAAACTGCCGGAGCACTGCTATTCCAGACTTGCAAGTACGGGTGAGCCAATCCTGATCCGCTATGCGGAAAAAGGGTATTATCCGATTACCTTGCCGGAAGAAAGCACAGTGGAAGGTATGAACGAATCAATCGGTGTTACAGAAGCACAGAGGATGGCGATGGAAGCGGGCAGTATGTTCGGCTGGCGTGTGCCGGGGGCTGATCCGAGAAATTATGAAGCAAAGGAACAAAGTAAAATGAAAATAGCAATATACCAGATAAATTCCGACAGGGACAATGAGCGTATTGCCTTTGTGGGACTGAACGGTCTGGAAAGGCGTCGGGGCAATAAAGATATTTACCCCGAAATCTATGACAAGGTATACGAGGCGGAGGTTGACGGCACATCGCTTGAAGATGTGTACGAAAAGTTCAATATCGACAAACCTGACGATTATAAGGCGAGATCGCTTTCGGTATCAGATGTGGTGGAGGTTATTGAGTCGGATTCGGTAGAACCCGGCTTTTATTTTTGTGACAGCATCGGGTTTGAAAAAATTGATTTTGATCCCGATAAAACAGACGCCGTAAAAAGTGAAACCATCCGGGTATTGATTGTCGAGCCGGAAAAGAAGCCGTATGTCAAGGAAATTGATTCCGGAGTGGAGTCGTTTCAGCGGGAGGTGGATGGGGATATAAAAGCCACATATCCGAGTGAAACCGATCTGGTTGCGTATATTTGCAACGAAGAAAGCAAGCTGGAGGGGCTGCCGCTGAACCGTGCGATTCGTAATGATGACGGTGAGATCATTGACATTGTTGCCGGCACCTTTATTGTTGTCGGATTGGGCGAATCAAATTTTTGCAGTCTGAATGATGCCATGCTGAAAAAGTATATGGAAAAACTTAAGAACCCTGAAATGATACTTCGTATCAACGGGAAAATTCATGTGCTTCCCATTTCGGAAGCTCCGAGGCCGATAGAAAAACACGGGGAGGAACGCTGATGATAGAACCTTCGTATTCACCATGGGGATCGGTAGACCATTGCAGGATGCTGTGCTATGGGGCATTTGAAGTGCAGACAGCACGGCATGGCGGAGTCATGATTCTCTGTCAACTTGCAGATGAATACTTGTCGAAAGAGGCACAGGAAGTCGGATTTGTTGAAGGACAATATCTGTGCTTTGAGGAAGATTGCGATTCTGCGGTTGCTATCCGTGAACTCTTGGACAAGGGGCTTACACAAGCCCCTGTTAATCAGTATTATAAAGACGGCGAATATAGCGCCATCATCGACCGTGTGGTAGCAACCTGGCATCAGGATTATTTACAGGCAGTAAATAATCGGATGGCTGCTGAGCAAAGAAAAATTGCTCAGAAAAAACGCAGAAGCCGGGAGGAACGCTAATGGGATATATTTTCGGAAATCATTGCGGTGTTATTACGGTAAATGACGAGAGTACTATCGGTCAGCCAAAAGAGATACGCTTCATCAATTCAAACTACGACCTCCTTTTCAAAATTCCGGACGGTGAGTATGTAGAGATCAAGTTTAAGGATGGCAGAATCAAGGCGTATCAGTGCCGGTTTCTTGATCCTTACCATTTCTGCACGGCGGACGGTCGCGCATGGCATATCTGCGAGTTTGCCGAGACGATGGAGCGCATCGGAGCCAAGTATTATGAAAGTCCTGAAAAATACGAGGTCTGGTCGGATATGGATCTGGACTTGGACGATTGGCGGGACGACTTACAGGAGGAGTACCCGGAACTTGACGAAGATGGACTGTATGCAAAGATGCTGGAACTCAATTCGGATTATCTTGATGACGAGCGCAGCAATCTCAAACAGCCCATCGGCGGCAGTTTGCTTATTATTGCTGACCTTGGTCTTTGGGATGGGCGACATCAAGGGTACAGGGAAAAAGCCGATGCCGACCTTTCGGACTGTCTTGACTACCGATATGACAGCGCGGAGTGGTATGTTGACCGGAACGGTGAATTCTGTGGAAGGCAGGCTCACCATGACGGAACAAATCACTATGTTTACCGCAAAATCAAGGATAGCGCGACAAATGACGATATTGACGATCTGGAATCAAAACTGTATGACGGTACTGCCACGCAGAAGGACATCGACCGTGTGACCGAAAAGCTCGGAGACAGAGTGGCAAAGGTCTACGGTTGGGAACTGCCGGAAAAGGTGTACCGCTTTGCACCGGAAAAAGAGAAAATACGAGACGAAGGAAGGTAACTGTATGCCGAGAAAAATTGATCTTTTGCAGGAAGTCTATCAGACGCAGCTTGCCACGCTGACCTATTCGAGGGAGGTGTGGTGCAGCTTCCTGCGGACAGCGGCATTTCAGTACAAGTATTCGTTCCCCGATCAGGTGCTCATCTGGTCACAGCGCCCTCATGCGCGGGCGTGCGCAGAGCTGGAACTTTGGAATAAGGTGTTTGACCGTTGGGTCAACCGCCATGCCAAAGGAATTGCCCTGATAAAGGACAAGGGCAGTTATACCGGTATCCGCTATGTCTTTGATGTGGCGGATACTCACGGGCGTCACGGGGAGGAACTGAAGCTGTGGCAGGTGCGGGACGGGTATCACGACGATGTGACCGAAGCGCTGGAGAATCGGTTCGGAGAATTGGAGGATGACAGCAGTTTTGTCGCGTCGGTGATTTCCGCGTGTCAAAATGCGGTTGAGGATAACATGACCGACTACCTCTCCGACCTTTCCCACCTGACAGAAAACAGTGCCTTGCAGGGGATGGACGAGGACAATCTGAAAGTCAGACTCCGATCCATCCTCATATCCAGCGTAGCATACACGGTGTTGACACGCATCGGTGAGGGCAGCGATATGTTTTTGGATTTCGATGCGTTTGATGACCTCCGCTTCTATAACACTGCCGAAACCATCAATCTGCTCGGCAATGCCACACGGGATATTTCCGAGGTATGTCTGCGGGAAATTGAGCGCACGGTCAAAAACTGCGAGAAAGAAAATCGCACCTTTGACGAAAAGAGAGAAAACGAGTACAATAAGACTGAAACCGAAAAACAAAACCACAGACAGGAGGAAAAAGAATATGGACGGATTGAATCTGACCTACCACGAGGCACAGAACGGGATGCTGTATCCCGACCTGAAACTGCCGGAGCAGACGCATTACCCAATCGGCAAGTACGGCGACCTGCGGCTTCGATACCTGAAGGAGCACAGGAAGGGAACTTACACAACGCTGCTGACGCAGTGCCGGCTGAACAGTCATCTGCACGAGATCGAGCAGACGGCGAAGACGATGCTTTCGCGCCTTATGCAGCAGATGGCGGAGAGCCGTGGGGTGAACGAGCAGATGAAAGCGGAGAATCCGATGCTTTGGGTGCAGGAGATGAACAGCATCAAAATGTCGGCGGAGGAGACAGTTCTGAGCGACCTGATTTACGCATAAGCGAAAAACAGCCCCGCAATTATCTTGACGGTGACGACCTCATAAAAATATTGAAGCACGGTGACGAGCTTGCCCACAGCAAGCAGGACATCGTGCTTTTTCTGTCTCAGGAAAAGAATGAGGAGCGTAAAACTCAGTATATCCGTGCGTGCTATAAGCCGATGACCGTATCCATTTACAAGGATGAAGCTCACTCCGAATATATCGGGTACAGCAGCCTGTTTGATGATGGCTTGCATCTGTTTGAGGGGACATATTTGAACCCGAAAGCGGAAATGTCATTCTCGTGGCAGACGACGCGGGAGCTGATTGAAGCGCTCATCAAGGATAACAACTATCTGGATGAACCGATGCCGGAAACACTTGCGAAAACAACGGTGATAGAGAAACCTGAGCCGGTCAAACAGAATTTCGCCGTATCGCAGGAAGTCATTGACGGCTTTCTCCGTCTCGGCGGGTGTACAAGCCGCAGCAATTATCGTATCTATGGGTTCTACCGGAGAGCAAACAATAAGGAAGAAAATATCCGTTTTCTCCGTGCCGAATATGAAACCGACGCCATCGGCTTGATCGTCAACGGTCAGAGATGTGCCGTCTCGTGGGATGAAAACGGTGTGACCTTCGCTATGGGGGAGAGCGTTGCAACCGCATGGAGAAAATCTACACTGTCGTGGTCGGAAATAGATGACCGCATCCGTCAACTGATTGAACTCGGTCAGTATATTTCAAAGGATGAAGCGTCAAGCGCGGTTGCTGTTTATGATAAGTCGGTGGCGGAGAAAGTGACGAATGTCTACCGGGATTTTCTGAGAGACGCAGAGTTCCCGGAAAACCCTCCACAAAACGACTATCAGAAACAGGTCATTTTCTTCTTTGCGATACTGCACGAGCCGGGGAGAGCAGAGCCGTTTATTCCCGTCTTTGAGAAAGCAGTGGATGCACTGACGGGTGAAGCCCGCAGACGCGAGGGGTACACGCCGCAGTTCGTGAAAATGCTTGTCAGCAGCTATCGCCGTGATCCGGTGGAATACCCGCAGAAGGAATATGTTCTCCCGCCTGAACACTATCTGTCGCAGGATCAGATAGACAATCATCTGGTCCGTTCCGGCAACCATGTTTCGGAGGGGAAATTCCGTATCTATTCATTCTTCCTGCGAAACAAGAACAAGCAGGAAAGAGCAAAGTTTCTTTCGGATGAATACGGTATCGGCGGTTCTTATGGCGGCAGACAGGACGAGAGCCACGATAGCAAAGGATTGGCTCTCGCTGGCGGGCTTGACAAGAACGGAGTCAGAAATGTGCTTTTGAGTTGGGCGCAGGTGGCAAATCGTATAGACGAACTGATCCGAAGTGGCAGATACCTGACAGCAAAAGAAGTCGAACATCTTGACGCTTATGAAAAAGAGCAGATTGCAAGACGGATCGTAAACTTTTATTATGGAAAATCCGCTGAAGCGCCCCGTCCGTTTGAGAAAAAGGACGAGGACTATTTCGGAAGCGCTGCCGAAAAAGAGGTGTACCAACAGCTTGGCGATGCCGAGCGCGTCAATGAGATTATCGGAATGATGCAGACGGTATTTGATTCCGAAATGCCGAGTAGCCGCACTTACGATCACGACAGAGAAATCCTTGCCGATGTCAGACAGTTTGCCGAGGGCAAATATAACCTTTTCCCGGGCAGTAAGTACCGTAAGAAAGAGCAGGTTACAGAAGCCCCTCACGTCATTCAGCCGATAGAAACCGAGCAGGAAGAACGATCTCCCGACATTGACTTTACGCAGTACGGTCTGAACCTGAAGCTCGGCGATTGGCTTCACATCGGTCAAAGCGAGGTACAGTTATCCTCCGCAACCGCAGACGGCGTTGAGTTGTACGACGGGACGCTGTTCCCGATGGAAATGACGCTTGCGGTATTTGTTCGGCGTATCAAAGAGAATCCGCTGAATGAGGCGTTTTTACTCAAAGAGCGTGAGAAGGTTGTCAATGAGCCGATGCCCGCACCGGTTGCACCGAACGAACCGGAACAAGCGGACAAACACGAAATTGCGGCATACGCATTGGGGGACTTTTATGAGTTCTTCGATGATGACGCGAAGAGAACCGCAGAAATCTGCGACCTGACAATGACCACCCGCGCGATGGCAGACGGCACAAGACACCCGATGTGCGGTGTCCCGAAATACACCATAGACCGCTATGGGCAAAAGCTGAAAGAAGCCGGATATACCGTTGTGCTCCGGGATTTCAAGGAGTTCAATGCCGATAGGCAGGAAACTCCGGAGCCTGACAAGGATATTCCGACCGAGGAGCATATCTTCCTTGATTCGACAAGAGAAGAGCTTTATTGGATTTATTACAATCCCGATTCGGATGCGGGCGGGCAGCTTGTAACAAATACGCTTTCTTTCTCCGTATTCAGAGAAGCCTATGAGGACTTTGCAGCCAACGGCGGAGATTTCACGGACAAAGTGCAGAGAGACGCTTTCATCGACAGTATCAGTGAAATGGCGGATTGCGAGCTTGCGGATGCAAGAACACCGTTCTTTGCGGAGGCAAAGGCAGCCTTTGATACGGAGCCGGACTATACGGGATTTACGGCGGAGAACCTTTCCACGATCAACCGGGAGATTGAGGGCTACATGGTAGACATGGAAGCCGAGAGAGCAGGTGATGCCTACGAAGCGGAGTATGGAGCTGACGGTTATCGGATGTTTCCGGGCAATGCACCGGAAGCGGACAGCGAAGAAACGGCAATGCCTACCTTGCAGGAGGAAAAGCCGAAGCCGAAAAAGGTAATTACGACATTTCACCCGGAAATCCCGTTTGATGAAAAGCACGACTTCCGTATTACGGACAACGATCTCGGCGTGGGCGGTGCGAAAGAGAAATACCGCCGCAACATTGCCGCCATCCGTCTTTTGCATACGCTGGAGGACGAAAACCGTATCGCAACACCGGAAGAACAGCAGATCCTTTCGGAGTACACAGGTTGGGGTGGGCTTCCGGATGCCTTTGATGAAAATAAAGATAGCTGGGTGCAGGAATACAGAGAGCTTTCAGAGCTTCTAACCCCTGCCGAGTATGCCGCTGCCAGAGAATCCACTCTGACGGCATTTTATACGCCGCCCGTCGTCATCAAGGCGATCTACAAAGCACTTGAAAATATGGGCTTTGCCCGCGGCAACATTCTGGAGCCGTCCTGCGGCGTCGGAAACTTTATGGGACTTGTGCCGGAGAGCATGAGCGAATCCCGCTTTTACGGTGTGGAGCTTGACAGCATCTCCGGTCGTATCGCACAGCAGTTGTATCAGAAGCAGAATATCTCGGTCACGGGATTTGAAAGCACCGCGTACCCTGACAGTTTCTTCGATGCCGCAATCGGCAATGTCCCGTTCGGGCAGTTCAAGGTGCAGGATAAGCGGTATGACCGGAACAACTTTCTCATTCACGATTATTTTTTCGCCAAAGCGCTTGACCAGGTGCGCCCCGGAGGTATCATTGCCTTTATTACGAGCAAGGGGACGCTGGATAAGCAGAACCCGTCCGTCAGACGGTATATCGCCGCCCGCGCGGACTTCCTTGGAGCAATCCGCCTGCCGGATACGACCTTTAAGGCGTCGGCAGGAACGGAAGCAGTAGCGGATATTATATTTTTGCAGAAGCGCGACCGGATGGTAGAGTGCGACCCCGATTGGTGCCACCTCGGAAAAGACGAAAACGGCATCGAGATGAACCAATATTTTGTCGAGCATCCGGATATGGTACTCGGCAGTATGGTAACGGAATCGGGTCCTTTCGGTCCGCAGACCACATGCAAGCCGTTTGCGGATATGGAGCTTTCGGAACTTCTGTCGGAAGCGGTCAGCAACATCCACGCCGAAGTATCCGAGGTCGAGCAGGACGAACTGACAGGAGAAGAATCGGACGGTATTCTTCCGGCTGACCCGTCTGTGCGCAACTTTTCGTATGCGCTTGTGGATGGCAAGGTGTACTACCGTGAGAACAGCATTATGAAGCCGGTGGAAACCTCCATGACAGGGGAGAACCGCATCAAAGGTATGATTGCAATTCGGGACACGGTGAGAGAACTCATCGATGCTCAGCTTGAGAATTATCCGGACAGTGCGGTACACGCTTTGCAACAGAAGCTGAATGAACAGTACGACCGTTTTACCGCCAAGTACGGACTCTTGGGCAGCCGCGGTAATGCGTCCGCTTTCGACGAAGATAACGCCTACTTCCTCTTATGTTCGCTTGAAAAGCTGGACGAGGCGGGTAATCTGAAAGAAAAGGCGGATATTTTCACCAAGCGAACCATCAACCCGTGCCTGACAGTTGACCGTGTGGATACGGCAAGCGAGGCGCTGGCGGTGTCGCTCGGAGAACGCGCCTTTGTGGATATGGACTATATGAGCGAACTGACAGGAAAAAGCGAAGCAGAAATTCTTGCCGATCTCAGAGGCGTTGTTTTCCTCAATCCTCTTTACGGGTTCGGAAACGACAAGCAACCAAAATACTTGCCGGCAGATGAGTATCTTTCCGGCAATGTCCGCGAAAAACTTGCAGTGGCAAGGCGAAGCGCGGAACAGTCCCCGGATGATTACGCCGTTAATGTGGAAGCACTGGAAAGAGTGCAACCGAAAGATCTGTCAGCGTCGGAAATCGGGGTCAGGCTCGGTTCCACATGGATTCCGCCGGAAGATATACAGGCATTCGTTTTTGAGCTGCTTGAAATCCCGTACTACTATAAGTACCGAATGCAAGTGAAGTTTGAACCGATTACGGGGCAGTGGCGGATTACAGATAAGTCTTACGGAAAAGGAAATGTAAAAGCGACCAGTGTGTACGGCACTTCCAGAGTGAATGCGTACAACATTATCGAGGATTCCCTCAATCTCAAGGATGTGCGCGTCTTTGACTATATTGAGGATGAAAACGGTAATAAAAAAGCGGTGCTGAACAAGAAGGAAACCACGATTGCGCAGGGCAAGCAGGAAGAGATCCGCCGTAAATTTGAGGAATGGATATGGAAAGACCCCAATCGGCGCGAAAGGCTTTGCAAGCTCTATAACGAGAAGTTCAACAGCATACGCCCCCGTGAGTTCAGCGGCAAACACATTCGCTTCTATGGGATGTCCCCTGAAATAAAGCTCCGTGACCATCAGACAGACGCAGTTGCCCGTATTCTTTATGGCGGAAATACGCTTCTCGCCCATGTGGTAGGCGCAGGGAAGACCTTTACGATGGTAGCCGCAGCGCAGGAGAGCAAGCGGTTGGGGCTTTGCAGTAAATCCATGTTCGTTGTCCCCAATCACCTGATCAATCAATGGGCGAGTGAATATCTGCAACTATATCCGTCTGCCAATATTCTTGTCGCTACCAAGAAAGATTTTGAAACCAAGAACCGCAAAAAATTCTGTGCAAGAATTGCAACGGGCGATTATGACGCGATTATCATCGGGCACAGCCAATTTGAGAAGATACCCATGTCGTCAGAGCGTCAGGCAATGATGTTGCAAAACGAAATTGACGAGCTGATGGACAGTATCTCGGAACTCAAGGAAAGTCGCGGGGAGCGCTTTACCATCAAGCAGCTTGAGAAAACCAAGAAGCAGCTACAGTTGAAGCTGGACAAACTCAACGACCGCAGCCGCAAGGATGATGTCGTGACCTTTGAACAGCTCGGTGTTGACAGGCTTTTTGTGGATGAGGCACACTTTTACAAAAACCTCGCCGCGTATACAAAAATGCGGAATGTGGCAGGTATCTCGCAGACCGAAGCGCAGAAGTCCTCCGACCTTTATATGAAGTGCCGGTATCTGGACGAAATCACGGGCGGAAAGGGCGTAACCTTTGCAACGGGAACACCGATCAGCAATACGATGGTAGAACTCTATACCATGCAGAAGTATCTGCAATATGACGCGCTCAAAGAAAAGGGATTGACCAATTTTGACGCATGGGCTTCGACCTTCGGAGAAACGGTGACAGCGATTGAGCTTGACCCTACCGGAACCGGCTACCGAGCCAAAACCCGCTTTGCAAAGTTTTTCAATATTCCCGAACTCATGGCGATGTTCAAAGAAGTTGCCGATGTACAAACGGCGGATATGCTGAATCTCCCCGTTCCGATGGCAAATTTTCATATTGAGAAAGAGCCGTCCAGCGAGATTCAGAAAGAGATGGTGCAGTCCTTTGCGGACAGAGCAGCAAAAGTTCATTCGCACATGGTATCGTCGGATGAGGACAATATGCTTTTGATTACAAACGATGGACGAAAAGCCGCATTGGATCAGAGGCTACTGAATCCCGACCTGCCGGACTTTGAAGAAAGCAAGGTCAACCATTGTGTTTGCAATGTCGTGGATATCTGGAGGCGAACGGCGGAGCAGAAATCCGCACAGCTTGTATTCTGCGACCTTTCCACGCCGCATCATGACGGTAAGTTCAATGTGTATGATGACATCAGGAAAAAACTCATAGAGGAGGGGATACCCGAATCCGAGATTGCCTTTATACATGATGCAGATACCGACGCAAAGAAAAAAGACCTGTTCTCCAAGGTACGAAGCGGACAGGTCAGAGTATTGATGGGATCGACCTTCAAAATGGGCGCAGGCACAAATGTGCAGGAACGCCTGATAGCGCTTCACGATCTGGATGTACCGTGGCGACCGTCCGATTTGGAACAGCGCCTCGGTCGAATCGTCCGTCAGGGCAACAGTAATCCGGAGGTGGAGATATACCGCTATGTGACCGAGGGAACCTTTGACGCATATATGTATCAGCTTTTGGAGAGTAAGCAGAAATTTATCAGCCAGATTATGACATCAAAGTCTCCCGTGCGCTGCGCCGAGGATGTAGACGATACGGCGCTGTCTTATGCCGAGATTAAGGCGTTGGCAAGCGGAAATCCGAAGATTATGGAGAAGATGCAGCTTGATGCGGATGTCGCAAAACTGAAACTGCAAAAGTCTGCACACCTGTCCGAGAGGTATATGCTGGAGGATCAGCTGTTCAAGGATTTCCCGAAAGAAGTTTCCGAAGAGGAAGAACGCATTGCGGGATATGGCGCGGATATTGAAATTGCCAAAGAAAACACGCATAAGGACGACAAGGGCTTTTCCCCCATGATCGTGCAAGGCAAAGAAATCACGGTCAAAGCCGAAGCGGGCAAGGCAATTCTTGCATTCTGCAAGAAGATGACCAATCCCGATCTCCGACCGCTTGGGGAATACAGAGGTTTCAAGACCGAAATCGGGTTCGACATATTCGGGCGGGAGTTCTTCATGATGCTCCGAGGGAAATTGGGGCATCGCGTCACGCTCGGACAGGACGCTAACGGTATTATTACCCGTTTGGATAATGCAATCGACTCATTTTTTACAAAGCAGTGCCACTGTAAGGAACGGCTTGCGGAGCTGAAACAGCAGATTGAGAATGCCAAGCGGGAGGTGGCAACGCCGTTTCCGCGTGAGGAAGAACTCACGGAAAAGCTGAAACGCCTTGACGAACTCAACGCAGAACTCAACATGGACAAGCCGGAAAACGAATTGGTTGACGGTGAAAGGGACGGCGATGAAACCCCATCCGAATCGAAAGAAAGCCGTCCGGAAAATGACCGACAGGAAAGGGAACAGGATGACGACAGAGAGGGGGAATGCCGATGAAATACGGAATTGCAGTCCGCATCATGGAAACGGGTTATGTGGAGATTGAAGCGGACTGTGAAGCCGAAGCAAAAGCAATGGCAGAGGACGCGGCACTTGACGGTCGCGTCCTTTGTCATGAGGCAGAAGTGGAGAGCGTGAAAGTTGAAAGTGTGTGTTGCTCCGAACAAAGGGATTGAAAAAATCCATATTCTGTGATATACTATTGTCAGAGAATATCAGGGCAAACGAGGCGCAGATGATGGAACAAAACGAATGGGAGAGCTTGTCTCCCGAAGAAAAAAGGGTACAACTCTATCTCAAACAGAAGGCAATGTTGGAAGCCTTTCTTGAACGGGGAGCAATCTCAAAAGCACAGTTTGATAAGAGCCTCGGAGACTTGACAGAGAAGATGGGAATGCAGAAGTATTCATCATCGACTACAAGAAGTAAATGGTAACGGGATATCGACAAATCGGAATTTATTAAGGAGGATATGGATGAAACTGTTTTTATGTTCGCACTTTTCAAGTGTAGGAAGTTTGATAAAAGAAGAAATTGATAACAAGAAAGTCGCA